>Ga0123340_1003169_pt1 | contig 15303 bp, 9 predicted proteins | sample SirMexnodulemix_FD_89961 | JGI IMG/M metagenome (GOLD analysis project Ga0123340, IMG submission 89961) | Root nodule microbial communities of legume samples collected from Mexico - Siratro Mexico nodule mix | ecosystem: Host-associated > Plants > Roots > Nodule | place: Mexico: Nepantla... | reverse complement strand
TTATATTATAATATAATTAATTATTTAGTTTAATTTCTTTAAAAGATTATAGCATTATTAGATTTATGATTACGAAGTCAACACCGAAGTAATGAACTATAATGGTGTGATTCTACTAAGTTTAGAGACAAAGAAATTAAGTAAGGAAGAAAGATGCAATAGTACTCTAAACAAAATGGGAACAAACAAAATGGGAACATTCATATAAGTAAATTTAGAGAATATGACTTTCACCTTCTTTTCTTATAGATTTGAGGATGAAAAAAAAGTAAAGTTACCTATAAATTTATCTATGTTTTTGTCACACAAAATAGATCTAAACATTTTTATCATTTTTCTTTCCGCAAGCACAATACTGACCTTGATACAAATACATCAAGAATGGGATTGGGTATTGGGTTATACTATGTAAAAATTTAAAAAAGTTTTTTTTAAGTATTAGTTTAATTAAAAAATAACACCGCATTTAAAAAAATTAATTTAAGATTTAAAATAACTCATAAATAAAGTGATAACTAATCTAAAAGAAAGTTCATTGTTATTAATTTAAAAAGTCCAACAAAAGTTTTCTCGTTGAATTCAACAAGTTTCAATATTTTATATCTTTTATTCTTTATTATATCCGTACGAGTACTTATATAATAATCATTTAAATGTATAACTAAATTATTGGTTTCATACTTTAAACTATTTGTCAAATGGTTTCTCATCACATTACTTGTAAATTGTATTGTCGAATATTATTTTGTAATGATATTTGGAAGAGTCTTTGTAAGTTTTCTCTTAAGTTTGGCATGGTTCGAAATGACCATAGTTATGTAGGAATCTTTGACATTGATGATGATTAAACTTCAAATGGTTCATATTGAGTAAGACCTTTAAAAGATGTTACTGGTAGCATAAGACTTGAAACATTCATACTTCTCATTCTAATGGTAGACCAAGTAAAAATAATATTTTTCATTTTTTTAGACACTGAAATAAATACAAATTACCAAGACGTTTAAATAATAAACAATATTTTGTTTCATATAAGAATAATCAATAATAATAAACAAAAGAACCATTACAAATAAACATCACCACCACCCACCCACCATGCCCAATCAATCAAGTACAAAAAAAAAGATAATGTTTTTATTTAAAATAATAGAAAATTAAAAGGCAAAACATTTCACTTAAAATATAGGTTGAGGATGAAATTGTGTTGGAGAAGGGGCAATAGAAGCGAAGAGCGAAGGTAAACAACAGAGACAAATGACAAAAACAAACAATACAAAGGCAAATAAAAAAAGACAAAAGATAGAGGCAAATGGCGGAGGAGAATGACAAAAGTAAGATTTTTACAGTTGATGCAAAGAAAAAGACACACCACAACAATGTTCAGGTTTGTTTGTCTAACGTTAGGGTTGAGATGTGGCAGAGGCAAACGATGAAGATGAACGATAGAGATAAAAATGCTAGGATTGATGTGATGAAGAAGATGTATCACATGAGAATGTTTAGGCTTGTTTGTCTAATGTTAGTGTTTCTAGATTTAGCTTAGTAACATAGTGTTACTGGTGGAATGTCTTGCTCTTACGGGGTTTAAGAGTGGTGTTCTCGATGTTTTTATTTTATTTTATTTTATTGTTTTGCTATTGTAAACAATTTTGGTTTAGCAAAAGCTTAACTAGTGTAGTCGAGCAACTAGATGTAGCTTTTGTATAAGAGTAAATCAATATAAAATTGTTGTGCATCTCTTCTTTTCTCTCTTGTTATTTTCAAAGATTTTTTTTTATTCTTGTCTTAAATTTTAACACAATAAAAGAAAGATAACCAAATTCTGAAATTGATTATCACTTTAAAGAAATACTCTAAAAGTTTTTAAAAAAAATCTTGATAGTTTAATTCAATGCCTCAATTCCCCTTCCCCCACCTCTTGAACTCGACCTTTAATTCTTACATTCACTTATGGTCAAAATAACCACTGTGAGGTTGTTTTTTGTCTCTTGCTTTCATCCTGAAATGGAATCTATGGTAGCTAGACATCAATAATGTCTTCTTACATGGTAAATTAAAGGAAGAAGTATACATGGTAGCTCCTCGTAGCTTGAACAATGCTTTATCGGGACAAGTAAGCTACAACAGACATTATATGACCTTAAACAAGCCAACAAATAATGATTCACTAGAATTTCCTCTTTTCTTATCTTTAAAGATTATGGACAATACATGCATGATTATTCTTTGTTTGTTAAGTCATTTAATTATTTTGTCACAATAATTTTGGTGTATCTAGATAACATAATTTTGGCAGGAAATAATGACTAAGAAATAATAAAAATTAAGCAATATCTTAATGTTTTCTTTCATATCAAAGATTTGGGAGACTTACATTTTTTTCCTCAATTTTGAGGTGGCATGAACCAGCCAAGGAATTTTGATGAATCAACAAAAATATACATTAAGTTATTGGCTAAAGTAAGCCCTTTGGGATGCAAAGCAACATCTACATTGATTGACAACACCAAAAGATTTTCAACACACTCACAAGAATTATTTAATGATCCTATTGCCTATAAATGTCTCATAGAAAGACTCATGTACCTTACAAACACACAACCAAATATGACTCACTTAGTGCATTATCTTGCACAATTCCTTTCCAAGCCAACAATAGTATACTATAATGCTACCCTTTCCAAATATACACCTGGCTTGAGATTGTTTTTTCCAAATGATTCTACCTTTCAACTGAAAATATATAGTGATAATGATTGGGTCTCTTATCCTAACACAAGGGGATTTATTACAGGATACAATGTGTATCTTGGTTCCTCATTCATCTCATGGAAGTCAAAGAAGCAAAGCACAATCTCTAGAAGTTCTTGTGAAGTAGAGTAAAGCCATGATAGTTGTGACCTATGAAATTGAGTGGCTTACCTTTCTTCTGTGGGACCTTCAAATTCCTTTCAAAACTCCAACATTGCTATATTGTGACAACCAATTTGCACTGCATATAGTTGTCAATGTTGTATTTATGGACATACAAAGCATACTGAATCGGACTGTTACATTGTTCGAGAAAAGAATCAACAAGAGCTAATGAGATTGTTGTCAATTTTCTCTTTTTGACAACTTGTTGACATTTATATCAAAACTTTGAGTCCTAAATAGTTTCATTTTCTATTTCCCAAGCTAGGTCTCCTCAATATTTAATCCTTAGCTTGTGATAATATTGAAAGAAATGGACATACGTCACCCAAAAGGAAGTCGAGCAAAGAAAATTATGAAATTATCTTTGTTATGCAGTTATATTTATGCAATGTCAATGATATAAATGTATCCTTTTCATATCAATTTTGTTAACGTAAGTATTTCTTTATATGTAAATATCTTTGTTGTATGTATTTTATAACCCTACTTTCAAACATATTAGCGAAGAAAAAAGTAACACGTTTTTTCAAAATATTGTTTATTCCTTTTACTAAGTTTTCTATTATAGATATTATTAAGTAAAGTCTATATACTTTTCGAGTAAGCAGTTATTTAAAAATTACTTTATTTCAAAATATTCATGCAAGTTTTATTATTGTTCTTGTTTTTTTTTCTTTTTTATATGTTAGTTGAAGTATAGTTTGGTTGATGGTGTGTTCCTTACATATTTCAATCATCTAAATTAGGTATACAAATAAAATGCAAAAACAAGTCATGAGATTCTTAATAACCCTAGTTTAATTCTTTTAGGTTCACGGGGACAACAAGACGCTATGAAAGTGGTGGAGAAAAAAATTATAGAAAATTTTCACAAGCATTAAACGTAACCTTTAGGCTATAACAACCACTAAAAAGTGCTTATCTGAGTCAGTTTCTTGTGTTGATGAGAAGGACTTTGGTGATGGTTATTCCTTGCATGCATGAAGACAATAAGGATAACTCATTACTCAAACCATTTTCTCCTGCACCAAAAGCTCACCACACTGACCGTACACCACGTTACATTAATATCTTTTTAAAGTCTAACATGTGTATAATCGTAGAAGAGCTAATAAAAAAAATATTATAAGACACTTTTATTCTTAATTTGCTTTTATCTTTTCACTTTCACTTTTTTATGGTGGAAAAGAAAAATAATAATATTAATTATTACGATAACTAAAAGACAACATACAAAAGTCGATCATATATATACATTTCCTCAAAACCTAATAAACAAACATTTTATCTCATAAAACTTTGGCGGATAAAAAAAAAAATTCTAACAAAACATTTATTCATAATATTAATTTGTTCGCTCAAAGATAATTTAAGATATCAGTTTCTTGTCTTTAAGGAATATTATAATAGCACTTCTGCAAATAAATGAGAAGTAAAAATATAAATTTTACAACTAAGAATAATATTAATTTGTTCGCTCAATGATAATTTAAGATATAGGTTCTTATCTCTATGGAACATTATAATAGCACTTCTGCAAATAAATGAGAAGTAAAACTATAAATTCTACAATTAAGAATGCACATATTATTAATATAGGATTAGACAATATATAAGACCACGTGTCAAACACTTTCGACAATATCATTTTGGATTAGGCAAGAAATTAAGGATATGATAAGATACTACCCAGATTCAGATTCATTCCATTAAAAAAACATTAAAATATTATATAAATAGGTTGATGTTTATGAAGTATGCAATGTTCATTTAATTTACTTATTTATTACACCATCAATACATCTTGTTAATTTGAACGTTGAAGTTTCATTTTAAGACATATTACCTCATTTCAATCGAAAATAAAAAGAAATCATCATGATAATTTCAAGAAAAGAAAACACTTAATCTAAAAGGACGTGTCGATGTTATAAGAACATTTTACAAAATTAGTTGAAATTTAAAATTAATTAATAATCACAACCTAATTCTAAAAAGTAATGTATTATTTATATTCAAATAAAATCAAATGATGGTGTCAATCTGATTATATAGGTCAAATCCTTGTCACTTGCTTTCTTTCTTCCAATGTGCTCCACATTTTGGAATGGTATAAATATCCTTCTGGCTTCTACGTACTTTAACTTTTATTTGTGTTTTGTTTATTGTTATGTGGGACTCAGGAAAAGGAAGGGATCACATGGTATATTTATATTGACATAAGTATTTGATTTCATGCAAAAAAAATTAGTGATATTTGAGCCTCCACTAGTGCAAACTCACACCTATTTTGGCATAAAAATTAAATTATTGTTTCATTTTTATCACATTATATTTGAGTCAGTTAATTAAACATTAGTATAAAAAAATAAGCGTTTGATATTAAAGTTATATTTGCAAAGGGGTTTATGAAATGATAGTATTTTTATGTAGTATTATACAAATTCTACAAAATTGTGGAAATAAAAATGATGCTACAATTGTACTTAAAAAGAACGTATTCACACTAACTGAAGCCATAATTAGTTCGTTTAACATTTATATAATTTATAGTATAATTTTATATCTATGCATGTCTTATGAAAAGAAAATTATATAGGAATTGATGTATACCTATCACACTCATGCCATGTGATGAGCGATATATAGATAGGTTTTACAAAATATGTATAATGATAGCTATTAATGGTAGGCTAGCTGTTATCAAATAATTAATAAAGTGAGCAAGAATATAATCTTAATAAAGGACATTTATGGTACAAAAATTAATTTACTTGTACTTTTGTAATTAAACTAATGTTTAATATTATTAATAATTAATAAATTCTTAAATGTAGTTATGATTAAATGGTTTTTATTCAATTCTCTCTCTCTCTCTTATATAGAAGTTGGTCAAATAAAATAAAAATAAATATTATTTTCAAAGATGAGACTTGATAAAAAAATATTTGTTCCTAAAGTTTTCTACTTCTAACTTTTTATATATTTATTTTAAAAATCAATATCTAATTTAATATTGTTTTAAAGAAATTTTAACTTAAAAATAACTTTAAACTTACTTTTTATATATAAAATACCACCAATTTTATCAATGATCAATGTCTACCAAGAACACAATGCTTAAAAAATTGGATTTTAATTTTATCTGGATAAAAATAATTAAATAATTTTAATTCAAATTTATTTATTTTAATTCTAAACCAGTTAGGTGTGTTTTGAATAAATGAATCTATAAACACAAGAAAAAAATGAAATTAACTTCTCTATAAACTAATTTATTAAAAATATCTTATATTTTTATCTAAATTTTTATTTTTTAATTGGTTGCATAAATTAATTTTTGTTTCTAAAAATGTATTTTTTTTTCTATTTTAAAAATATCTAGAGAGAAAAGTATCCATATGGTAATCTTCTTAACTACAATACCAAATATAGCTTTGAATTGAACTATTAGATCTATATTGTGAATTTGTTTTGGAAGATGTTATCATAAGAACAAGTATATAAATATGAAGAAGATTTTTTTATTCAGATTTTGACTTGTTGAAATTATTTATGATAAGTGTGATGGGTGCTACACCAGTGGTTGTTGAGTCCAGGTTGGCCATGAAGGGCTTTGATCTTAGTGTATTACAACACGACAAGAGGTTCACACTACCCCTTCCCATTAATAATCAGAATAATCAACCACGTGATATTTCTTTTCTTTTTTATTATTAATATTATTATTTTTATAATACTAAAGTTTACATCTAAACTTTTACACAGACTTCATCTTTCAAATAAAAAAATTTAAAAGTTATAATTACATATATTAAACTTTAAACTTTAATTTGCATATCTTTTAATGGATCTTAAAGAGTGAATTCTAATTTTAATTCTATTTTGTAAAATAAATTTTATATCTACTTATCTACTACGAATTAATTTTATTTTTAATTAATGTGAGATGTTTAATATAAACAATTAAAGACTAAAACTATAAAAAAAAAGATTGAGAATAAAAATAATAAATTTTATCTAATTAAGATAAGGTGTATAAATTAATTAGGATTTAGTTTTTATTTTAATATTGTTTAGCATAACTCAGCAAGGGTATACAAAAGTTGTTGTGATTGTCCGGCAAGTCTTAAAGTAATATGAAATTATTTCAAGAATCTATATTTCTTTTATAAAAGAATTATTTAATTATGTTAAAACTTAAATATTTATGGTATTTATAAAATAATTCATTGTAAAGGGATGAAGGAAGTAAAATACGTTCCGTTCTGGAATAAAGTATATAAGATCATATTAAAGTGTAATGGATTTTGTAAATATACAACTTTGATATTCTCTTAATTAGTTCTTGAACGGAATGTATTTTATAATTAATGATAGATTCAAAATTTGGTAAGTAATTTTTTTTTTCTACAATCACGACATCTTTTTATTTTCTTTATTCTGTCATTACACTAAAAACAAACAAGCCTTTATGAGTGTAATTAATATGTATTTTTAATAAGAGTATTTTTTCTGTAAGAATAAAAAGATTTTTATAAGAAATATATAGAAAACACTAATAACGTAAACGTATAAAATGTTTTAGTGAGATCTATTAATGACAAAAACAAATAAGTGAACTTATCAGGTTTCGCTTTTGAATTTTTAAATTCCACTTATATTTTTCAGCTTTTATGTCAATTCATGAGGAGTTATAGAAATAATTTTAAACACAATTTTTCAGTTAAAATTTATTGAAAAGTATAGAGATGTTAAATGTATTAATCTAATAAATTTTTGATTTCTAACAACTTTCATCCATCGAAATATGGCTTGTTCCTTTTTTTTATAAATTTTGGATATATTTTATGCCAATCGTTAGAGCATTTTGTCAACAATTTAAAAATGATGAATATATTAAAAAAATTATAATCTTCTAGGCTTTCTTTCTTTTTTTATTATATATATAAAAGTTTTAGATAAATATGTAATCGAGTGTGAATAAAATAATCTTTGTTCATTACACATATTTGATATCTCCATTTAGACCTTGTTAAGTATTCAAGTGTGAGTCTAAATATCACATTATTAGAAATAAGAAAGTTGAGAAATATATAAGAAAAAAAACTCACAAACTTATTGCTTTAAGGTTTTGAGATGGAGGTGGTGTCAATCCCTTATGTGGTTTGGTTCAAGTCACATTGTTGTGTTTATATCTCCTCGGTATTTTCCTCATCGATTTACCCAAAAGTGGTATTAGAGTTTGTTTTGTCTTGGTAATCGACTTGGAGGAGTACAATTTGATCTCGAAGTTTTCTTAACGAAGATTTTAGATAAGTGTGTCTTGTGTGAATGACGATACAAGTAAGGGTAATTTGTGAGGTATTCAAGTTTAAAAATACTTATGCTCAAGGTGTTCCATTGTGTGAACAACGGTACAAGTAAATACATTTGTGAGGTGCTCATGTTTGAAAATGCTTATGCTCGAGAGGGATGTACTAGTGTAGAAGAGACTTTCACTTGAGGAAGAGGTTGTTAGGAATCTAAGTGTGAGTATAAGTCTCACATTGAGTAGAAATGACAAAGTTGAGTAACATATAAGCAAAAATACTAGTGTAGAAGAGACTCTCACTTGAGGAAGAGGTTGTTAAGAATCTAAGTGTGAGTATAAGTCTCACATTAAGTAGAAATGACAAAGTTGAGTAACATATAAGCAAAAATACTCATAAACCCGTTGCCTTAAGGTTTTGGGTTGAAGAGACTCTCACTTGAGAAAGAGATTGTTAGGAATCTAAGTGTGAGTCTAAGTCTCACATTGAGTAGAAATGACAAATTTGAGTAACATATAAGCAAAAATACTTGTAAACCTATTGTCTTAAGGTTTTTGATTAAAGGTGATGTCAATTCCTTGCGTAAGATTGGCTCAGGTCTCATTATTACAAATCTCCCTACTGCATATGAAAGTCTTATTCACTTTTGTATACTTAACATGCAAATTTTTAAGTTTATACACCATTTTGGGAATGAGAATGTTACCTACTAGATATGTTTCTAATCCATGCCCAAGATTTCAATTGTGTTAGTGCCAATATTTCCTCCCATTTATTTTTGCATTCCTAAACATAACATTGTTCTTATGTTTCCAAATTGCTCTAGTTATTGTCATCCAAACATTTTTCCACATGTTGATTAGCTAGTGTTGTACTTGTGAGCTTTTAATTGAGGGTTTGAAACTTCTCATACTTAAAGCCAACAAATTAATGTGATGTATGGGAATTACTCTAATTTTTACAACTTGTTATGGAATATCACAACTATTCCTTCAACATTCTTGTTAACTTACATAGTGCATATTAAAGACAATCTGATAAGAAAGATGTGCCAACATCAATAATAAGATGTATACTTTATATAGGAAAGAAGGGAAAATAGTAAATCATTTATTTGTAGGTTATATATAAGGTAACTTGCACTCTCTAAAACCTTTGTAACAAATGGATAAACATAAAGATAGTCTCACATTACACCCCTAAACATACTTTAGATAAGTTTTGCTTAATAGGTTAAGCAACAAAAGGAATCGAAATTGGAGATGTATATAGATAACAATAGTGTGGTGTATTTAGAATCACAGAAACAAAATATTTTTTAGGAATGCAAAGGTGGACAAGGATGAAATCTTTGGATCGACACAATTAAAAGTGTGAACATGAGTAACCAATAAAGTTCCAAAAGTTTCCTTCTTCTAATTTAGATTTATGCTTTTGTCTTATAATTTGTTTATAACTAATTTTAATTGTTATTGGAATAGAATATGGAGAATCTAGAACCAGAAAATTTAATCTCACATGTACATCATAATGAGGTGTGGAGTACAATAACATATGTCATCTAGTATATCAAAGATTTGGTATTGATAAAAGGGTTGGATCAACACAATAGTGAAAATGTGGTATGCATGGTATTTGTTTTTAGTGTAAGTGTTAACATGAAATATGTAGGTGGAAGGAGAAATAAAGGAGTCAAAGTAGGAGTTTGCATAATGATTTCTAAAACAAATTGCATATGTGTTGCTCTTAAAAATAAAATAAATTACTTATATGATTATGATTGTAATTGCAATGTGTTGTTACAAAAATTGCTAGCAACCAAAGTATTATGTTTATGCTTAAGTGAGTCTCACTTGAGCTTGTAATTGAGTTTGGAACTGGGTTCTATCAATTACATCTTGCTATAAGATTGCATTAATTCATATTAGAAGTGTTACAACCTATAAAAAATTTTTTAGTTACCTACAAAATATTATATATGGATAAAAATTTGTAAGTAAACTTAATATTACCTACTGATTTTACCTATACCTTGATTATTTATGGATTTTGAACTGTTGATAATTCACATGTAATTTTAAATTATCTATAAATTTTATCCATTATCTATAAATTTTTATTATAATTAAATACGATTTTTCTTATAATAATAATATATCTTAAAATAAACTCAGAAAGTCTTTAAAAATGCTAATTTATTAATAGGCTAAATTGTATAATGTTGTATTTAATTTTTATATATGTTTTGTACATAATGTTTTTTTTTATATAAACATATATTCGTTGCGTAAAGAAAACAAATTAATCGGAAAATTGACCATTTCATCACCTAGTTTAAAGCTTACTTTATTAGTTCAGAAAACTGTTTAAACAAAATAATATGGAATTTTCAAAATGATAATATAAATGAGAATGTTGTAAGAAATTATTTTCATAATTTATAAGATGACATGCGAAATAAATTAAATATGAAAAATACAGAACAATCAAATTCAAATTTATGCCGAAATAATTAATTATATAATTTTATATTATTTTGCATTTATCACTTATTTCAGTAGTTAGTTCTACTAAATATATTCAATTTAATCATTGCACTCATTAGGTTTATGTTTTCATCTTTTATGTTCCCAATCACCTTTTCACATCTTTTGAGTTAATTAAATCATATGTTAGTTTTGCTAAGTTCATTCTATATACAAAATTAAAGCAGAAAAAAGTTACCAAAGGAAAGATTTGTGATTCAAGATATGGTGATATGTAGTTGATACGTGTGATTCAATATATATATGTCACTGTAACAAGATTCTTGACCATTATCTATAACCTCCTAAATTGGTTATGAGTCATGCATTTGCGGGTTCTCAATTGAATATCTATATATAATTATAATTTTCTCTACTTCTTAATCAATAGAAATTGTGAGAAATTGTGAATACAAATGGATTCTCCAGGACTATTTTGGAAAGATAAACATTTGAAGAAAAAAAAATTAAATTAATTTTAGTAAGAGCTGTCATACTCTTTGTAAAACTTCCTTTACTTTCTTTATCCTTGTTTGTGTGATAAGTCCTCCAAACCCTTGAAATGATTTAAACTCCTTGACTATTTTCTCCTAAAAAATTATTAATTATATATAGTTCATAGTCTTTCAAACACATTATTGTACTTTGAGATATGCTTAGACAAATAATAAAGTGATTACATAGGAATAAGTTATTAAGACCATGATCCTTAGGATATACTTAGACAAATAACAAAGTGATTATAGAGTGTTAAGACCATAATGACACTTTATTAAAAATTTGTTAAAATAGTATTAAAATGTGAAAATTGAAAATTGAACACTATTTAGAAATTAGTTTATGTGCAATCCAATTTTAATTTTTAGAAAAGTTAATTTTACTTTTTCTCCTCTAAAAATTCAAGCATACCCATAGTCTTAGTATCCGTACAATTTTAAGAACCAAAACTCAATCAAATTAGAAACCCGTTAGAAAAATGTCACACAGAAAAAAAGAAACTGGTATTGCTTAAAACTTTGAGCTAATGAAAACAATATTTTCACACAAAAAAATAGAGAAATTAATAGTGTTTTTGTACACTAAAAGCACAACATGCACATGATAGTGAGGGAATCACTCCCCTATGGAGTCAACAAAGGTATGCTCAGTTTATATTATCCAAATCCAAAATGATGCTTCTGAGATCTTCACAGTATAGAATTATCAGCCAGCACACCCACACTTAACTCAAGAATCACAACCAAGGAAGGGTAAACCTAAATGTACCTTTTTATAGTACCACACACACAAAAGGTCAAAATCCATTATTCATTGATACATAAAATGTTTTTATTTTATCATTTCTACAAAAACTTTCTTTGTCTCCTTTAATTTTGAAATTTTTTCTAAGATGTGCTTATAAAAAAATAGATTAGGAGTACCCTATATTCACCACAACATTTATCTACAAATTTTCATTTATCATTGATTTGACTATAATGTGTAGTTAAAGATTTGCATCATAATTTTATTTGCATACAAAAGTTGATGGAATGTGCACACATATTTTCCGTGCGATATTTGTTTGGCACTGGCGGCAAAAAGAAAAAGGAAAGAAGAAAACCATTTTCAATTCTGTCTTTCTTGGTGGGCATAGAGTTGCCATTATTTTTTGAATCACAATGATCATCATTCCAACAATTTTTAAAGCAAAAATTGCATCAGACCCAAAAAGTTGCCATGGTTAAAAGAACCAACCCATTCAAAGTTTCACTACATTATTTAAAGTAAAAAGGAAAAACTAAACACTAAAAAACAACAACAAACGAGGCAACGTTGCAAGTTGTTCTGTTTTCACATTCCATGTGCTTTCATTTGTGGAACACTCTCTTTCTCTTTCTCTCACGGTTCCATTATATAAGACCTTGATTTGGGGGCAAGTTTCTATTCACTCCTCGTCCTTTCAACAAATCACGGGGAGGGTTCGGAACCCGAGAAATGGGTCTGCCATTGGTACATGCTCTGTTCTTTACTCTGTTTCTGCTCTGCCTCCAAACAAAAGCAGAGGAGTCTGGTGCAACCAGAAAGCTCGCAGCAGAATGCAACTTGTTCCGAGGGAAATGGGTCTACGATGCTTCATACCCTCTCTATGATCCTTCTTCTTGCCCCTTCATAGATCCACAGTTCAATTGCCAAAAGCATGGTCGCTCTGATAAACTTTACCAAAAATATAGGTGGACGCCATTTTCATGTCCCTTGCCAAGGTACCACCTTTACTTCTCCCATTATTCATTGAACAAAATCTAGACATTTTTCTTCACACACATGGGCTTGTTTTCCAATTCACTGTTTCACTTTAGTAATCTACATGATGATAAATATCATGTCATGGTCCTAGGCTAAGTGGGGTTGTGAAATTTTGTTGTGCAGATTCAATGGATTGGACTTTTTGGAGAGATACAGAGGGAAGAAGATTATGTTTGTTGGTGACTCCTTGAGCTTGAACCAGTTCAATTCATTGGCATGTATGGTTCATGCTTGGGTGCCAAAATCTAGGAGCACTTTCAGTCAAAGGGATGCTCTTTCCAAAGTGACATTTGAGGTTGGTCATTTCATTCTTATGCTTTACTTTATTTTTTTGGCCCAGTGTTTGGAAACTTTGCATTTTTTGGTGGAAATGTTTGTCCATGCTAGTTGTGTCACTTCCCTCTCTTGCTTTCATGTATTTGACTCCAAGTTGAAAACTTTTCTGAGCCGTTTCCATTTTTGAACTCAAATTCTGCTACCCTCAAATCTGATCTTAATTGGGTCTTTGAGATCAGAACTTGGTGTGGTGCATGTGCATAATTTTGTAGCTGCTGTTTAGCACTGTGCACTGAGGTAAGAGCAGTAAAGGTTAGATGTGATTGGTGGGAGGCTTTGCTTTTTTGCTGGGGACAATTCTGATTGTTTATTTAAGAGATAATAAATGTTTGTGTCTTAATATACTTTACTCAAATACTTCTCACTGCACTTGAAAAAGAGTCAAGAAAGTTAAAAACTATAATATTTCTTTCTAGAATTTTGTTGTTAATTATTAGAACATACGTGGAGTTTCATTTTCCACATATTCAATTGGTTTGGTAGAAAAGGGAAACTTTTTTACTTCACAGTCAAAACCACCAATCCTTCCTTTTGTTTTTCTCCTCTCACCCAAAAATACTCAATTTTTATTACTTCCATAAAATTATCAAATAGTTTGATCTTTCAATAAATTTTTATTACTTACATAAAATTATTTAATTTTTAATAATTATTAATTTTTTCATCTCTTTGAAGACTTTCAAGCATGTACTATGAAAATCTGGTTGCTTTACATACAAATTTTGTCTAACAAATGTTTCAATTAGTAATGATTAATGTTGAAGATTTAATTCTCCCTCCAACTCAGTGTGTTTAGTTAATTGACATTAATCTCGGATTGTAGCAGTAAATAGTGACTCAGTTACATCATTGGCTGTAACTGAATTATGAGTAAGACAACGACTAACACCATTATTCAACAAATCCGTTTTTCTTTCCATCATAGCTTTCTGTAAATAAAATGAATGAGAATTTGATATTTGCACTGTTTTTCTCAAGCAGAAAATCTTAATCTATGTTTCATTATGTTTGTTTATTATATAAGCTCTCATTATGCTATTTTATAATATTACAACAGATATAATTATTCATAATTGCATGTGGGTTAATTGGGATCAAAAGAAATAAAAAAGGACAATAGTTGAATCACAATGTTAAGAAAAGATAGAGGATGAGTATTCTCACCCAAAATAATCACGTGAAAAAAAAAATATTTAAAGAACGAAAAAATGAGAATAAAAAATTTGTGATTTTTTTCAGGATTATGGGCTTGAGATATACTTGTACCGAACAGCATATTTAGTGGATCTTGACCGTGAGAAAGTGGGACGAGTTTTGAAGCTTGACTCTATCAAGAACGGTGACTCATGGATGGGAATGGACGTGTTGATCTTCAACACGTGGCACTGGTGGACCCACACCGGAAGTGCACAACCGTACGATCTTCTATCACTGCCGTTTTCCCATTTCAATGGTTAATCAATGGTATACTGATTTGTAAAACTTGATGACAGGTGGGACTATGTTGAGGTGAATAATAGGTTGTTCAAAGACATGAACCGTTTTGTTGCATACTATAAAGGGCTAACAACTTGGGCTAAGTGGATTGAAAGAAACATTAATCCAGCACAAACCAAGGTTTTCTTCTTGGGAATTTCTCCTGTGCATTACCAGTAAGTTAGCTACCACTTTTCTTACATTAAATTTCTCAATTTTTTTAATAATCTCTCTTGCAATAAGTGGTTATTAAGTTCAGTGTTACACTTTTTTTTTATTTAATTCAAAAGATATTTTTTTTATATTTAACAATTTTAACATATTCTAACATAACTTTAGAAAGAATTAATATAATAATTTTTTAAAATTTTATAAATTTAGTGTATAAGTTTCTATTATAATTACAGATATAAAATACAAATCTCATATATAATTACGAATATTTAAAT
>Ga0123340_1003167_pt1 | contig 15309 bp, 9 predicted proteins | sample SirMexnodulemix_FD_89961 | JGI IMG/M metagenome (GOLD analysis project Ga0123340, IMG submission 89961) | Root nodule microbial communities of legume samples collected from Mexico - Siratro Mexico nodule mix | ecosystem: Host-associated > Plants > Roots > Nodule | place: Mexico: Nepantla... | reverse complement strand
TGATAATTATCTTTAAATATCCTGTAATCATAACATCATATAAATAAAGAAATAATATTTATTTTGTGATAATTTTTTATTTTAATAATAATAATAATAATAATTATAATACTTTGTTTTTTAATTATATTTTTTATTGTATTACATTGGATACCTAGACATCCAAGGGTCTCTGTTTCCGCAGTAGACAATAACATGAAATATTTTTAAATTTTTATCTAACTATAAATAGTGATGAATAGGATATTTGTATAAAAGTTATGCTTAAGTAATATGTTAATAATAATTTCTTATATACATTTTTTAGATTGTCTTACTGTCTTACGTTAATTTTTTTTCTTCTATGATTTATAATAATTTATCAAAAGAATTATATTTAGTAAATGTCTGTATATTTTGATGCTTCTTATCTGTAGAGATAATTAATAAGGACTGTATTAATAGAGATATTATATATTTAACTGATAAAGAAACCATGTATTGGACAAAAAAATAACAGTCAATATAATTACAAAATAACATGGGTTTGAACCTCTGTTTCCGCCCATAATAATGAGAAAATGTTAAAACATCTTAACATCGAGAAAAAATGAAGTAAGGTAAAAGAACACACGTGATCAAGCAGTAACAAAGAGTAAGGGTGGGAAGGAAACTGGAAAGACGCGCCCTTTTGGTTTTTGGTTTGGAAAATTACTAAGGTGCACATATACATTTTTTTTTCCTTCTTCTTTGGATTATCACACTCCCATATGAAAGAGTAGTTACTGCACTTCAATTCAGATTTCCACTGCCAGTAACCTCTTCCCCCAACTTGCAGTTTTTGTTTTTATTTTAACTGTCATCATTTATTGAGGACAATTTAGTGAAGCGTTGTGACTTCTAATAGTCTTTTTGAGGGTTTGGAGGCATTTGGGTATCCAAATCCTTACGAAATTTTGAATCTTTTGAGGGTTGGCCGATGGGAACTGTAAAACCCTAATTTTGTGTTCTTCTACTGCGATTTATTGTTGTTATTTGTATTGTTTTTTCTTTCTTAGGACTGAGGATGGAAGCTATGCAGATTAGACCGAATGTGATGAACGAGTCCAGTGTTTGAAAGATGAAGGCATGAATAGTGAGGTGACAATTAAAGAAGAGAATTGTGTCACTGAAGAGGGACAACATTTGAATAGTGAAGCCATGAATGATGAGGCGGCAATTGTTCATGCAAATGGTGTTGCTGGAGAGGTTAGGGTCTTGAGAAGTGAACCCTTTAGGAATGGGGTGGCAGTTGGAGTTAAAGGTGACTCTGGTAGAGTGGAATGTTTACGAACTTATAAGAGGCGTAAGGAGTCAAGTTCAAGAGGCAAAATTCAGGAACAATGCAGAGCAGGCATGGCCACTTCAAGTCGATTAGTAGATCAGGTTTTCTATCCTCTTTGTTGAAACTTGTCAATTTAGGGATTTGCTATATTCTGTATGCTCTTTGTTGCTTATATTTTTCAGGATTCATTGAGTAGTTTCCTGCTAGGATTTTAGTTCTGTGTTGACATGAATTGGAAAAGGCACACATGAGTAAAACCTAAAAAATTGTTCATTAGCATGTAAGATACTTTCAGTGCCTGCAACAAATAATTGTGGTTAGTTGTTTTTTGGGTGTGCATTAGTAATTGGTTATGGTTGTTTTAGTCATCAATGGGAAAAAATGAAGAGGTTTCATCGTTCTCAGGTTATTTGGAGCCGTCTTTGGTTTCTTATTCTTTAGGATGTGTGCTAATGAATCAGGTTTTAGGTTTTTGGTTACTTGCAGAGACATAGAAATCAGGTAATATTTATAAAGCTTTGCGATTGATACAAGACAGAAAAATATAATCTGGAAAAGGCTAATATTTAATATGAAGTCAATGCAACTTATGTACATATTTTTTTCATTGATGCCCTTATATTTTAGATGATTTGTGGAGTTACGTGCCGTCCCATTTATATATCTTTCAGTATATCATGTATGCTTATAAAGACTTGGTATTTCCCTTGATGAGATGTAATACATTTGATTGACATTTTGGTTAATGTAAGTTGAATTTAAATCTTTAAATTGAATGTCACAAAAAAAATATAATTATGGAAACATTCACTATATTCACTATGGTTCATCATTTTTATTTTAATTTTTTATATTACTATATTCTGTGTTCTGTTTTCTATGAGTAGATTATCGTGTACCTATGCTATTTTGGTTAAAGTTATTATGCTGATAAATGGAGTTAAGTTGCAACTTAAGTATATGTTTGGCCGCATAAAAAGGATATATAAGAACATATTGATCATGGACTATCCATGGACTTTGATGACATGAGGACTAATTTACTAACTTGCTTTATTTGTGTCTGGCATTGCTATGACAAGATCCTCCTATATCTACACACTTATTCTGGTCACACTAAAAATGGAGTCTGCCTAGTTGCAACCTATGTGCTTTATATTTAAAAAGCAAGGGATGCAGTGTACTGTGTCAAATTTATAGTGGTTTATGTTGAAATTTGGTTGTACAAGGGGCTAACTTCTTCGGTTTTGTAAGGAATGGCTCAATTTTTAATGATTTTATTCATATTCAGACAGATAACATCCAGGTTAACTATAAAATGATACCGTGTTGGTGTGCATAATATTTTTAATTCGAGGGTTGAGAAGCTAAATGTAGGGTAGGTAACACACGATAGAACTATTTTTTTTTTTTTTTTTGTAGTTCAGTGTTAATACAGCATGGGACGACTCTCACCCTGGCGGATAAATGTTCTGAAGTACAAGAGATACTGTTTCTTGGTGATATCTTCAATACTGTATTTTGAGTATTATTATTTTATTGCAGGATGTGAAGAAACCGTGTGATCTAGCTTTAGGCAATACTTCAGATGATTGTTCCCAAGGACAGTGGGGAAATATTGTACTAAAGCATTTATATCAGTCATTAGGTGATGGCAATGGTGGCGTGGAGGGGTGCATTAGGGAAGCACTTAATCCTAAACATAATCATGCCACTGCTGTTATGGTTGGTTCTTCAGTTGCAACAATATGTATCCTGCTTACTCAACTTATCCAAAAGTATTATTTGGCCAGTTTTGGTTTATGTCCCTTCTTATTTTTGTCTGCAGGAAACCTTTATAATTGAAAAAGATGGTCAAGAATGCTCTTCACAATCTGAGCGGCTTTCTCATAGAACAGGGAAGGAAGCTAATCAACATGCAGATGTCATGTGTAACAGATGTTCCAGTGAATTACCTGACCATGGTGTGACTGAGATGTGTCAGCGTGTGCTCTGTAATATCTTAACCTCAGAAAAATTCCGTTCATTGTGTAAGGCTCTACTTCAAAATTTCCAGGGAATGAAGCCTGAAAGTGTATTTGACTTTGCCATCATGAACTTAAGGATGAAGGAGCAAGCTTATGACCAATCACCAGCACTCTTCTTGTCAGATATGCAACAGGTAAATTATGCAGTCTCTTTTTATGTGGTGATCGGTACAATTTAAAAATTGTAGATGGCCAAATATCTGGTTTACCTAGAACCGTGATGTTGAGGTCTAAGTATTGTAGCTAATGTTTACGCAATATTGACATCAATGTAATATTGCTCTTATTTCTAGATATTTTAATTAACGGAAATTCAACCATGAAGATTATAGCCATCAAATGTTTGAGTTTGATCGGCTCTTAACTCTGCAGTGAACAGATCCTTTCTTTGGACTGTAAACTTGGTTTCAGTTAAACTTGAAAGAAGGGCAAAATAATTTCATATTTTAACAAATAATTTATTTGTAAAATCTTTGTAGTGTCAGGTTGTTTGGTTTAGATTTTGAAAATTGATTATTTATGATAATCTCTGTGTGTGTATATATATTATAAAAAAGGAGGCAGCGGAGGATTGTGTGCAACTGTGCAAGTACACGTGCATAGTTGACAAAATGATGTTATTTTTTATGGTTTGTACCTGTATTTGTACGCTGTAATGCTTTCAAGTGTTTACTCTTGAGTTTCTTGATCTTTTTCTTTTGTGTTGGTTTGGTGGGCTCATGTGTGCATGTCATGTACCTTTTTCCTTTTCGACTAATAGTTATGATTTGGGATCTAGTAGTTATTTATCTCAATTATAAGAATCTTAGGATTCATGATTTGAATCTTTTGAGTCAGCTACCTATCAATTTGTATCATAGGAAGAATCTTAATGATTTTGTATCTTATATTATAGATGAATGAATCTGTGCAAGTTTGTATCATGAAATATGAATCACATGATTCAATAATTCATTATTATATTTTTCTTGCTTTCATCAATTCTCACCTAAAGAAATTGCAAAGTCATATAATCTTAAATTGTTCCATGAAAAGGAATTCAATGAGCACTTTTGAATTTATCTTATTTGATTATTCCACATTCCCACTATATTTGTCATCCACTCATTCAATGTATGCAATTTATTTGGTTATTACATTGCTCCGTGTTCATTTAACTGAAACAGAGGAGGTTTCACTAACTCAAATGTAACTAATAATTTTGTTTTTTGAGACTTATGGTTAAGTTGTTTTTATCTGTTTATAGTTTGAATTTATTATATGGAATATTATATATAATCTATATGATACATTTCAAGTTATTATTTCATTACAAATTATGATTCACGATTAAAAATTGACCCAGCAATTCGTTATTTGAATCTGAATTTGATGACAACCTGGCAATCTTCCTGATAACTTGGTCCTATTTGTATTTATTAATTTTTAGCTAATATTTTGAAATATCATTCTGATATTTTTGTTATTTGAACTTCCTACTGATTTGAGCTGTGGCCTGTGGTCATATCTTGCAGAACTCTGCCATAATTTTGTTTATGGTTTGTTTGGTGTATTAAATTGTATAACCATTGCACAAACTAACCATTTTGGTCTCTGGTTGTTATTTTTGTATTAATTATGCATTTAGGTTTGGAGAAAGCTTCAAGACACTGGTAATGAGATTGCTGCTCTTGCCAAGAGCCTATCCAACATGTCAACAACTTCCTACTCTGAGCTGGTAACAAAATTTCTGTCAATATCTCAAGTTTCATGATCTGTTTTGCTTCTGGATTTTATTTTGTTCTTCTTGTGTATGTTGCAACTATCTGCTGTCCTTTTATACAAACCCTGATTTTTCTTTACCTTTAGGTAGGAGTTTCAGCACCAAGCACATTTCAAAATGAGAAGCAGCCGGTAAGAGTTTTAAAACTTTGATCTGATGTTCTCTAGATTATCATGAAGTTGTCAGATTTTCAGATTTATTTTCAAAATGTGTTTTATGTTATGGCATGGCACGATACAGTTTGTTTGTGTTTTGATACATACAATTTATTGGAGAGATGATATGTTTAGAAAATATGAAGTAATACTGTAAATGCAATTTGTTTTACCGTTTGATGTCTGGGAATCAGATAGGTATATCAATGTATAAACTTTGAAAAGGATTATTATCAAAGAAAAGTTTAAGAAGAAAGTTTGCACATGCCATGGTGGAGAGACTTGCAGTTGATTCTTAATTTTAGCTATGATCAGCATCATAACAGCAGAGACCAAAATCACATCTTTCCTCTTTTTGCTTTGTCATTGTAGCTGTAACTCTTGGAATGGGGAATCTCTGTTTCTGTTCATTAGCTTTTGTTTGTCTGTTTTGCTGGCCATAGACCAGAAATTTATTGGTTATATGCATGTTTATCTTTTGGAAAATGTTATGGTATGAACTATGAAAGTTATATCCCCATATGTGAACAGACAATAATTATGTTGAAAATATTGTAGTTAGTTGACTAAATATTTTGTGAAATGGTCTGATAGCCAGCCAGGCCTTGAGAGCAGCAGGTCCAAAAGAAACATTCACAGGCTCAATTGGCTGAAAGCTTATATTGAGTAGAATCTGGCACAAGTGTAGGGTGGTATCAATAGGACCGTTATGTCTTCTAGTATAAAGAAGTCATCTTTATTGGATTGGACATAAATGAAATTATCCTAATTTAGACTGTTCCTTACTTTCTTTCTGCTTTAGCGTAACCTAGTTACTCCTTGGTTCCTTCTCTCCTTTTTTGAACAGGCTAAATTAGGGTAATTTTATTAGTGTCCAATCCAATGCAGGATAGAAGACCTAACGATCCCATTGATTCTACTAAACATAAGCTTTCAACCAATTGGGCCTGCTGCTCTCAAGGCCTGGCTGGCTATCATGGTCTAGTTAAGCTTTATTTTTCAAAGTTTTCTAAGATTCATAATGGGATAGAACACTTGAAATTTAAGATAACGGTACACTGATGGTAAGTGGTGCTAACAACTTTGATTGTATCTATTTGATTTCAAATGTATATATTATTATCGGGGACAATGGATTGCAACCGTGATTATAGTATCTGTTTCAAAAAAAAATAAAAATTAAACCCTACATATTAGAAAATATTTTTTTTAACCATTAAATTCTCTGATCTTTGAATGAGAGACACGCATAATGCATTTACTGTTTCCTATGGCGTTTAAGGATTTGCTAAAATAAGACAGGAAGCGGGACTTGTTTGGTGTTATGTAATATTTTTCTGCTGAAAGTCCTGTCTGTAAACATGCTAGATTTTTTAAACTTTTGCTATGAATGTTTGGAATGTTAACCTTGAAAATCCTTGCCATATGTCGATACTAATTTTATTTGGTACTATTGGAGCTTTTTCTTGAAATATTTATTAAAATGGCCTTGAAAATTGTTTTAATTTTGTTATTTCAAACAGTCCTACAACCGAGAATTTGGTTCTCACAAGAAGCCAGAACAGACGCAAGAGTGTGCTATGTACAAAATCGGAAGTTGCAGCCGTTGTGGAGAGAAGGCAGATGGCAAAGACTGTTTGGTTTGTGATTCATGTGAGGAGATATACCATGTGTCCTGTATTGAGCCGGCTGTGAAAGAAATAATACCCCACAAAAGCTGGTATTGTGCCAAGTGTACTGCTAATGGGATTGGATCTCCACATGAGAATTGTGTACTATGTGAAAGGTTAAATGATGAACCAAATGACATAGATGGTGATGAAAACTTTCCTCCAATCAAGGAAACAAAAAATGCATTTGAAGAAAATGCAAATCACACCTCTGATGGGATTAAAGTTTCTGTAGGTGAGAAAACAACACCCATTTGCAAAATTTGCAGAACTGAAGCGGATGGTAAAAAGATAAAAAAGATAAAAATATGTGGCCATAAGTTTTGCTCCAACAAGTACTACCATGTAAGGTGTTTAACAAAGAAGCAGTTAAAGTCATATGGTCACTGTTGGTACTGCCCTTCTTGTTTATGCTGTGTTTGCTTAATTGATCGAGATGATGATCAGATTGTTATCTGTGATGGGTGTGAACGTGGATATCACATCTATTGCTTGACACCTCCACAGGCTTCTATTCCAAGCGGGAAATGGTTCTGCAGACTCTGTGATGCTGGGATACAAGCAATTCACAATGCTAAAAGGGCATATGAATGTAACGAGCCAAGCAGAAAAGGGAAAGATGCTGCTAAGCCAAATGCTAAACTTGAAAAGAAACACAGAAATAAACGAGCAAGAGAATTGGAAAGAGGTGGTGCAATGGACATGCTTTTAACCGCAGCCAATACTCTGATTTGAGGAGAAAGAGGCTGCAATCCAAATTGAGTCGCAGACAACATGAATTTTGTGGAGGACTTTGTTAACCTTCGAGTTATTGTTTAACTTTGTTAACCTTCCAGTATTATGTTGACTAATAATACCCCGTATCTTACATTTGCTGTATTTTTTGATGACTGATATTTTGTAGGCTGTAAAACTATTAAGATCTCCTGACTTTTTTGATACCTGACATGGAAAGACATGACTATAGAGGCTAAAGAGCTGAAGGCATAATCTGAAAATGCTGTATTGTAAGAGAATAGGTCAGATACTACTTATGAACATGGTTTCCTAGGTTGCATAATCAATTTCTGTTATTTTGAAAATGGAAGGAATGAATGGTTTTTCCTCCATTGTTTAGAATTGAATAATTCAATATGGATGTCATTTCAGCAGGGATTAATATTTACATCCAAACTAAAATCGTGCTTCGGGTTTTAATTTTAAAAATATTAAATTCTACTAAAATAAAGAACTAAGGAGAAAAAACCAGCACCCACGTAAATGACATTCGTTAAGCACATAAGGAAAGCACTAGAGAGTGAAATACCAAAACTAGCCCCACAATCCTAAATGAAAGCGTACTAGTCGGTAAAATCTCAATACATTGTATTACTTTTCAGACATCTATAGCTTTACTATTACCATATTATCTTTTATTGTATTTTTAGTAGTTAAAATAAATTCTATTTTAAAATAATAAATTAATGTAATCGGTTTTACATGATTGAAAATATAATATATTCAGTATTTCAAAAATTTAAGCATTAACTCAGCCCTATATAAGTTGAAATTACAACGTTTTGTATTTAAAAAGTTACTTTGAAATCCTTGAAATTAAACCGTACTTCAAAGTTTATCTATTTTTTATTTTATTTCAGTAAGTACTAAAGTAAATTGTACGTAAATAACTTGGATGTCTATTTGAAAAGAAAGTGTGACATTCCAAATTTAAAATTACTCGTGTTATTTATACAAATTATAAACCCATACAAATATAAGTTTTTCATAAATTATAACAATAACATCGTGTGTTCTAAAAGAAAAAATCATATATATAATAGAAAATAAACTATAAAATTTACACAAACATTAATAAATATTGATAAATTTCAAATAAAAACACATGTGGTTTATCATAAACCATCTCAATATAATTTGACATTTTTTTGGAACATTTGTATTTAATTATTTTCATTGGCGATTATTCTAAAAATATGGTGTATCTTTTACAAGGGAAGACATAAGCCTTTGGTGCATTAAAAACTTTTAAAACAAGAGTTGGAAGGAGAAGTTAGAAGTCTTTGCTGAATTTAAAACTTTCAAAGCAAGAGTTAAAAGTAGAAGTCATAAGCCTTTGGTGCATTTAAAACTTTCAGTTGAAAAAAAAAAGAGTAGGAAAGATCACTAAAACTCTATGAACAAATCGTGAAGAGCATGACATCAAGAAAAAGTTTATAACGAGAGGTAAAATAGTATAATTCTTAACATAGTCAGAAGTTTGCTAACACAAGGGTGAGTTCCAAAGGTGTTTTGACCTAAAGTTGTAAATTGTAGTGTTCATATTCTAAAAGGAAGCCCATCTTTTGCTGTTCAAAACATGACACTTAAGGAGGCTTGGAGTGAAAGGAGATCGACCGTAGATCATTTCAAAATTTTTGCGGGTTGGGTATACCCATATTCCAGATGAGAAGAGAAAGAAACTCGAAGACAAAGGAAAAATGTTGATAGTATGATTATATGTTGATGATTTGAAAATTATATCACCAAGTTTCACGAATTCAAAATGTCCATGATGAATGAATTTATGAATTTGAAATGTTTGATATATAGGTTTGATGCATTATTTTTTAGGTATAAAAGTCATTCAATTAGAATATGAGATTTTACTATCTCAGAAGGGAAAATATTAAACAGGTTTCAAATGAGGGATTACAACTTAGTTGAATGTGACACAAAGCTACATAAAAATTATGATAGAAAAAAAGGTTGATAACACATATTTCAAGAAAAATAGTTGGCATCCTAACGTATCTTATTGCAACTAGGCCAGACATCATGTATACGAGGTTATTGTCAAAAAGAATTCTTCCCTATTTATAAGGAACTCATAACTTCAGGTATTTTATAAGAAAGGCGAAACATGTGCTTTGATTAGATTTACAAACAATGATTTTGCAAGTTATTTGGATGTTAGAAAAAACACATCTAATTTTGTCTTTATGCTTGGAACATGCACTATTTCACGGTCTTTTACAAAACAACTCATTGTTACTTTATCCAATGGTAAAGCTGAGTTTGTTGCACCTATATCTTGTATTTGTCCAACCATATAATTGAGGAAAATTCTTGAAGACCTAAAATTTAAGAAAATAAAGGATATTATAATTTTTTATGACAATAACTCTTAAGAAGTGGATTTTAAGCCTAACACAACCTTACAAAATCGGCTTGTAAGGTGAGGTTTGCACTCACTTATTGAAAGGTTTTATCTCTAGTCGATTTAGAATCTCCAACTCACCCCCTCACATCCCCCTCGTACCAAGATTGTACCAAGATTATTCAACTCGTGCATAAGACTACATATTTAAGGATGACCCGATCGCAGATGGCCCGATTGACCCAACTTTGAAATGACTCTGATACCATCTTGAAAAGTGGACTTTAAACCTAACTAAATATTATGAAATCGACTTGTAAGATGAAATTTGCACCCACTTATATATTATTGAAATGTCTTATTTCTAATCGATTTGGGATCTCCAATAATAAATTAAAATCAAATTATAAAAAAAAATTAAGTCTTTTATAGAAGAAAAATATTGATGTGAAATTTTATTAGTTAAGAGATATTTACAAAGAAAAAAAAATTACTTTAATTCATTGCAATGATGAAAATAGTCACTAACATATTCATCCAGACCTTAACAAACTACTTATTCTTGAAGTTGAGTGATCTCCAGTATCAAGGATTTAAATTAGTCAATTTAAGAGAGGAATTGTTAGAATAATAATTTATTGAATTGATAAACTGAATCAATTATTAGTAACCAAATTATTAGAAAGCAGCCATGGTGTATTCTATGTTCTATATTGCGAATTCCAGTCTTTTATATATGTTAGTTATCTTTATTTTTCAGTTTTTTTAGAGGATAAATTTATTGGTTTCTTAAAATGCTTATGATATTGTGATATTTCTATTTAAAAAGACCATATAATTCTGAATAAAATATAAAAAAGAGAAAATTTTCTAACAATATACATCTAAAAATTATAACAAAATGCAACCGACCTACCAACTTCCAAAAAATGTCGGTTCAAAAACTAAATAATTCAATTTATTAAGAATCGGACAATATATTTAATATATCATAAATAGGAGTATAAAAATCTATAACAAACAAATTCAATACTAACCATTAAATAATAAAATTTACTATCACTTACGAAACCTATATTTTTTATAAAATAACATTACATAGCTAACCTGGAGGGATGACTTTGGCATGGACATGTAGCATGGTGGCAGCAGCCTTACGTGGTGGTGACAACATCAAAGAACAGCAAGAACAACTATGCATTAAAGAATAAGCAGTGTAAGATAAAAGAACAGTGCAATGCGAAAAGAGGCACTTGACACCTAATAGTAAATATATCTCATATATTATACTAATTTTAGATGTTGACACTTATTTACAAAAATGTAGTTGTTTCACTTTTTTAATGACAATTTTATAATAAGTGATGCGGTATTTACAATGTTATTTTCTGCTTTTACACTAATGACAACTTTCTTTTAATGATATCTTTCTAATAAAATAATATGCAGTTCAATTCAACAGCAAGAAAAAAAATCTAAATATTTTTTTTTATTATGTCTTTTTATTCGCTAACTTAATGATTTAAGTCAACTTTTCTTACCTACGATCGTACATCCTTCAAATAATTTTCCTAAAAGCTTCTAAAAAAGTTAAGAAAGTGTTAACATACTGTACAAAACATAATTCATAAATATACATCACAATAAATCTAGGTCGAGAAAGATACATATATTTGACACATATATTCTCAAATACAAAGGAAGCAAAATTGAGGAAACGTACAAGAAAAATAAAAAAGGAGTTGAAAATTGCTAGAACCTGAATAAAACTGAACACTGGAGAATAGAGATCGATAGAGTTAATGCTCATATACACTCACTCACCCATCAAGAAGCCAATTCTAAAAATAAGATTAATTAGATAAAAAAGGAAATGGATCATCATTCTCTTTTTAACTGATTCAGGAGGGGCTTGATTGGTTCTCATGATTAGTAGAACTCTTGACCATTTTGTGCTTGTTTGTTAGTCTGTTAGCAGTTTCTGTTTTACGCAGTTGCTGATTTCCTTTGTATAAATTTATTTTCGTTTCTCTGTTATTTTCGCTCAACATGATGAATCCTTTCTCCCATTCTTTATGCAATTTAAATAATTGATGGCCAAAGAATCTTTAAAACAAACTTGAGGAATATAACATGAAAGAGTAACACACAATTCGAGTCTAAGGAGAAATTTCATACCCAATAAAGCAAATACCCCAAAAAGAAGATGAAGAAGAACCCCTTCAGTTTGTGAGTGGATTGACGTGCCATCATTCATCAACATCACGATGACGACATTAGTGTATTGGGGCGAGGATGAGAACTAAAGTGGGACTGATAAGTCGTCCTTTTGCTTCCATCTGAGCATGAAAGATTGTCTCTTTCAGGTGTTCAAGTGTCTGATATGGACTTAGAATGGTTAAAGTGAAAGATTCACCATGAAAATACGAATTTAAGCGAAAGAGAGTGAGGAAATCGTCGAAGGTTTCAAGGAAGAGCAAGTATTGAGTGTGGAGGAGGTTTATGAAGAGAAGTTGTAGTGTTCATCGGAAGAGAAGTGAAAGGGTGGAGCAGAAAAGATAACAGTGTGGAAGTTACACAGAAGCGAACGATTTAGTGAAACATTAATGTTTGGGATATGAACGTTCTGGAATAGAAAGGATGCAATTTTCTGTTAAACTTTTATGCACAGTAGAAGGTTGAACAAATGTAATAATTCTCTTATACATCAGTCAAAGCTTCAATATTAGAAATTATTGCAGATTGGTTAAAAGTATAACTGATATATAAATATTTACATAATCTAGAAAGTTTCGCCACGTTAATCTCTATCTCAGTTATCAAAAAAACTTTGGTGTAGAAATTCGATACAAAATACTATTTTTAGTAGTGTAAAAGAAAGAAATATTGGGTATGGGAGAATAATTTAGAAAAACAACTTAACTAGATTCAAATATCAAGCTTCTTTATTATATCACAAAAGGGGTAGTTTATCAAAACCTAGATAATAATGAAAAACTTAGGTAAAGTAAGTTGTACATGTTGTACACGTCGACGTGATTTTATTTTATTCTTGATAGTTGGTGTATAAGTGTACATATCCACACACAATGATAGGTTCTAGATGTTTGGATCCATGGCGGCGCTATGCAAGACAATGGTCTCCATGGTCAAGCCAGGGCCAAAACCATATAAGACACCCCACTTTAGTCCTTCACCAGTACTAGATTTCCCTTTCTCCAAGGACCACCTTCTCATCTCATCCAGTATGAACAGCACACATGCACTCGACATGTTTCCATACTCTTTCAGAACTTGTTTAGTTGCTCTCAGTTTCTCAGGGTTCAACCCTAGCGTTGCTTCTATCTGCTTCAAGATTGCAGGGCCACCAGGGTGAGCAACCCAAAACAAGGAGTTCCAGTCACCGATCCCAAGTGGGTGGAAGGCTTCTTCAAGGCTTTGCTCTATGTTCTCTCCAATCAACTGAGGAACGTTGTCCTTGAGATGGAAGGTTAGCCCCACCTCACGCAAGTGTCCTTCGATTGCCCCCTCGGAGTGGGGTAGAATTGTCTCCGATGCTGAGACAAGGTGGAACAGTGGTCGTTCGATGGACGTGTCAGGATCAGATCCAACGACCACGGATGAAGCTCCATCTCCAAAGAGTGCTTGTCCCACCAAGGAGTCCAAGTGTGTTTCACAGGGTCCACGAAAGGTGACCACTGTGATCTCAGAACACACCACCAGAACACGTGCTCCGACATTATTCTCAGCTAGGTCTTTAGCGAGACGAAGCACGGTGCCACCAGCAAAACAACCTTGGTGGTATAACATGAACCTTTTGGTGGATGGTTTAAGGCCTAAGAGCCTCACAAGTTGGTAATCAGCACCTGGCATGTCTACACCTGAGGTGGAGCAGAATATGAGATGAGTGATGTCTGATCTTTTTCTGCCCCATTCCTTTAAGGCTTTAGATGCTGCCTTCTCACCAAGCTTAGGAACCTCCTCAACTAATATATCTTGGCGTGCATTCAGGGATGGTTCCTCGTAAGTGCTTATGTTAGGGTTTTCTTTCAGCATTTTTTCAGTCAGGTGTATGTACCGTTTCTCTATCATCGACTTCTCACCTGTTATTCACACAAAAAGCCTCCTTCATATCTCGTTTTTAAATCAAATTCAAGTGAATTTTATTATATAAATCCTTATATTTGGAAAAAATACATGTTTCCCTTAATTGGGAAATGGCATGTTGTCAAAAATAATTAACATTCTTTATGTTGATTTTTGTTAAAAAAGAGTTCTGGACATCCCAATATAAAGAGAGTAAAATATCCATGTGATATAGTCATGGATACTTCAAAATAGTAAAAAAACACCACAAAACCATACAATGATATATAACTTATGATGTACCATTTTTGTTATTTAATACTTAATGAAATAAAAACCAGTAAAGAAAAATATTTTAATAGATATTTGCGTTTTAGTTGATATTTATCTATCTTTTTATGAAGATATATCTAAAAAAGGAAAAGAAAGACAGTGACCCTACAAAAAAATCCAATAATCGTTCAAATTTTGTAGGTTTTTATTTTATTAAATACTAAATAATAAAATAACATATTATAAGTCACATTTAATTGTTCTTTATTGTTTGAGTAATCATATTAAACCCGGTTTAATATTATTGTGATGTAATTTTTTTTATATGATTTTTTTTATTTACAAAAATAGGAAATTAGTGTTTACATGACATATTTTTAATTAAAATCGTGCTTATACATCAAAGAAAATAAAATGAACATCCTATCAACTTTACGAGGAAGCAAAAAATTTCAACCAATAGCAACAAATATCAACTAATGAAATAATATCTTGATGTCACAACTTTTGTTTTATCTTTTTTCTACTTAAATTAAAAGGTTACGAAATCTTCCCATCGTCGAATGATTTCTTTAAACAAATTAGCTATTTTCATAAAAAAAAATCATAAATACATAAAAAAAATATTGCACAGCACAACGTATTTTAACCCTTAGAATCATTCCTTATTTTTTCTAATATTTTTCATTGAGATGGGCGAATCCAATTTTGTATGCATACATACACTTTTTTGACTTCTTCACGTCTGCATGAAACCGTGGGTTTATACATGTGATGCATGAAAGGATCCATAATATAAAAAAAAAAAAAAAGGAAAAAAGAGGAAAATAAAATAAATTGAATTTATTTTATTATTTATATTCGGTGGGGGGTGGGGGTTTTTGGTATTGGTGTGAG
>Ga0123340_1003166_pt1 | contig 15310 bp, 11 predicted proteins | sample SirMexnodulemix_FD_89961 | JGI IMG/M metagenome (GOLD analysis project Ga0123340, IMG submission 89961) | Root nodule microbial communities of legume samples collected from Mexico - Siratro Mexico nodule mix | ecosystem: Host-associated > Plants > Roots > Nodule | place: Mexico: Nepantla... | reverse complement strand
CTTCCTTTGGTTCTCCCATCACTTAAATAAGCATTCTTTGATTTTGTATCCTTGGAAAAATAAATAAGGATGTTGTGTTCTAAAATGTTCCTTTTTAACCGACTAGATATACAAAATTAAGTTAAAATGTACAAAGTCCTTGAAAAATGTTCTGAACCTTTCTTTCTCTAAGCACATTGTTGAAAAGCAAAAACTGTTCCAAATGTACACTGTATATATGTTCATAAAGCTAAGTACAAGAACAAGTCCAACTTCATTGTACTTGAATACCTACCTAATCATGCAATATGCCTTTCTTGGCATCTCTATGTTGTTGAACAATCAAAACTGAGCCATGAATATCAAAGTCTGAAGAGGCCAAGACATCACCAACTGTTCGACACTCTTCCCAATCACTCATACCAATTGTTAGTGAACTCTGTCCTCTGCCACCTTTTCCTACTCTAAACAAAGAATACATATCCCCTATCTCTTTCAAAGAATCCACTATTTCTCCTCCAAAAGTATTAAAAAGTGTTTTCATAAATGGGCTTAAAGGCCAGTTAAGGGCTGAACTCAAGAGTTTGGAATTGGATTCATTAGGCAAACTCAAAGACCGAGCATTACTATCGGAGGAAAGGAATCGAGAATGGAGAAGTTTCGGAGGGAGCCCAGCCAACAGATTACCAATCCAAGGGCGGCCATCGCCAATCCCACTACGACATACTCTGCCAAGTATGTGGCGAATGGAGGAAAAAACGCCACTCCCTGTTTCGGGTGGCAGACGACTCACACAAGAAGAGTTGCAAGATAGAAGTCGACGGGGATTATGTTTTAAATGTGGGGAGAGGTGGGGAAAGGATCACATCTGCAAACTCAAGAATTTTAAGTTGATCTTGATGGAGGACGTCGGTCAGGAGGAAGTTATGGAGGAAGAGGCGGCATACACTTCAGAAGGGGATGTTGAGAATGAAGAAGACAATACTCCTACTCTATCTTTCAATTCTCTGCATCTCACTATGAGCAGTGAGAAATTGATACCCCTTTTCTTGTGGTAACAAATGATAACCCTTTTCTTGTGGAGGTGGGAAGTGAGCAAATATCAAAAAGCTCTGGCTTTTGTGAGAAATTGAATTTAGTGGTGCAAGGAGTCATCATTTCTCAATCATTTTTTCTCTTGAACCTGGGCAATATAAACATTGTTTTGGGGATGGCTTGGATAGCTAGTTTGGGAGACATCAAAGCAAATTTTCAAAAATTGGTGATAAAATGGATGGAAGAGGGACATGAACGCTGTATACAAGGAGATCCCTCGCTGAGTACAACCCAAGTATCCTGGAGAACCACGATGAAGGCCTTGAGAGCGGAAGAAGAAGCCTACATTATTTCTCCTTGTGAAATTGATGATGATGACGCAACAGGAAAAGCAATACTAGAACCATTGTAGAAATTATTGGAATACTACATTGATCTTTGCCAAACCCCCACAGTATTGCCACCAAAAAGGGATTTAGACCAAGCTATCAATTTGAAAGAAGGAGCAACAATTCCCAATATCAGACCCTATCGTTACCCATATTGCCAAAAGAATGAGATGGAAAAGATAATTGCTAAAATGTTGAGTGCAGGAATCATCAGGCATAATATTAGTCCCTATTCCAGCCCAGTAATTCTTGTTAAGAAAAAAGATGGTGAGTGGAGATTTTGTATAGATTACATAGGCCTTAATAAGGTAACAATTCCTGACAAATTTCTCATTCCCATAATAGATGAGTTGCTTGATGAATTGAGTGGGGCTGAGATTTTTACCAAGCTAGACCTTAAATCGGGTTATCATCAAATTCGTATGCGGGAATAGGACATTGAGAAGACAACGTTTTGAATGTATGAGGGCCATTATGAGTTTTTAGTCATGCCGTTTGGGTTGACAAACGCGCCATCAACGTTCCAAGACCTAAGAAAATTTATCTTAGTTTTTTTTTTTTATGATATATTGATCTTTAGTACATCACTTACAAAGCATGCAAAGCAAGTTTTGCAAGTCCTAGAATTATTAAGACAGAACAGCTTATTTATTAATCAAAAGAAGTGTTCCTTCGGGGTGAAAGAAGTCGAGTACTTAGGCCATATCATCTCAGTTGCGGGGGTAGCAGTGGACCCCAAGAAAATTGAAGCCATGAGATCGTGGCCAGTTCCAACCGATTTGAAAGGGCTTTGAGGCTTTTTGGGAATTACAGGCTATTATAGACGGTTTGTAAAAAGGTATGGGAGTATTGTAGAACCTTTAACTCAACTGCTAAGAAAAGACTGCTTTATTTGGGGGGAGGAAGCTCAATTGGCTTTTGATAAGTTGAAAGAGGCGTTGACTACTCTGTCGGTATTAGCTGTCCCAAATTTTGATAAACCATTTACAATTGATACTGATGCATCAGGAAAGGATTGGGCGCGGTGTTAATGCAGGAGAGCAGACCAGTTGCATACTTAAGTCAAAAATTGTCAGCTAGGAGTCAATCGAAATCAGTCTATGAAAGAGAGCTCATGACAATTGTGATGGCAGTCCAAAAGTGGAGACATTATATGATTTCATACAAAACTATATATATATATATATATATATATTACGACATCAAGTTCAACTCTAGGAGATTTATGATGAGAAAAATCTAATCTACAAAGTAAAAAAATAAAGTCAAGAATCCAATTCAAGATTATTTAGGTAGGCTCATGACTAGAGGAAGGTAAGACCTAAGAAGTTTTACAGAAGAAGGTGATTTATTTTCTTAAGGCCCAATTATTGAAAGACAAACATATTGAGGAGACTCTGATTACGCTATCTAATGGATTTGAAGAACTAAGAAAATGACTAATAAGAATTTTAATTTATTTATTTACTTTCAAATGAAGGAATTGATAACCTAAATTTATATTTAAACATTTTTAAGAATTGAGAATGATAAATAATACACTTTGTAAATTGGTAAGTGAATTTGAATTTTTGGTTAAACTAATTCTTAAACTTATTAAACCAAATCTTATCTTTCAATAAATTCAATTTCTTATCCTAAATGAGTCTGTTGTTGAATCCCAACATACATATTATATTAATTATGTATATATAATATAATATATGACATTAGGGACAATTGATTAGACGTAGTTTGTCTCGTGAGTGGAGTGGAGTTAGGAATAAGAGCAGTGTGGAATGATAAGAATAAAAGGAATCTAGAACACATGCACATCCACTTGTTAATGATATAATAGAGTTTAGCTATTGCTTGGTAATGCAAAATTGGTGAAGTGTTCCTGATTGATGCATGCATCAGTGTCTCCCAATACTCAAACTGAAAGCAACAATGCTACAAAACTTTTAAGCATTTCTGTGATGACCTTTCAATATTGGTCGTTTTCAGCTATTTCCACAAAAATAAGGATCCGTTATTACCTGCGGATTTTCATGTAATTTGTCTTCTTATGCTTTTGATTATGCAATAATAAAATTCTGTATTGATTTTGTTCCCCAACAAGCTTTTCGATTTTCCTGGGACTTGTTTACTTCAAAATGTGTTAGATACACACATATTGTTATTTTTAAATTTTCAGCAACATGTATCACGTAAACAATCTAATATAATTGATCATGTATTATGTTCTTAATTATTTGATTATAAACATTATATAAGTTGATTTTGTGTATCACTAATTTATGTTGAAAACTTTCATCGATTACTTTCTCTGTCAAAAAGGAACCAAAGCAACAACTAAAATGAAATCTAACTAGATATTTTGAAATATTAAAAAATAAATTGATTATATAGTACATTGTGGTATCTAATTGTCTTTAATTCTGATACAAACAATGAATATTGTTAAATAAATACAAATTATTCAGTCTAAAATGAGAGAGAAATTAGGATAATACTCGGGTGAGTGAATGAAAATGAAAACTGAGATTTGAGAAAAAATCTCCTTTCTACGAAACTTGGAAATATAAAAGGAGAAATATTAACCTTCATTTTATAAATTAAAGTGACGGGAGTGGATCATGATCAACAATTACTAAATAATATTTCTTTTTGTGGGATCAAATGTAATTAATAAAATATTACAATTGTTAAGTTATTAAAAAATAAATCGTTTCAAAATGAATTCTATATTGTTGTCAAAAGTTCATTTTGTAATGATAAATATCATTGTAAAGTGTTACGAATGATCTTTCCCTAAGAGTACTAAATTACTTCAAAAATTATAAAATTTTTGTGGAGTTGCAGCAAAGTTTAGAAAACAATTAAGAAAAATTTGATCATTTAACATTTTTTAGTGCAGGATGGAATCTGTAGGGTGCAGGAAGAAAAGGCCTTTCTTAGAATTATGATAGAGTAATGAGGGCCGAATTCAAAAGCCCAAAGTTTGGCTCACAAATTCTTTACGTTCGTTTTGGTTTCCAAACAATACTTTTTTAATGAAAAAAACAATTACTGTTCTTTGGGTGTAGTAGAAGAAAAAAAGGTATGATTCCTAAATATTACTAAATTTTATCTGGTTGATATTAAATAATCTTAAAATTACTTATATATGTTTACTGAGAATCAAAGATTTTTAAGTTTAGTTTTAGTGGAACTTTTATAAAAATAGTTATATTCGAGTGTGAATATATATTTACAAGAATAAGGAGAAGACGCGAATATAATATTTTTGGAGTTAAAATAAAACTTTTATTAGCAAAATATGATGTTGTTCTTATTAAATAATTTCACATGATAATAAATTAAAAATTTTAGGAAAAAAATAGCACGTTGTTTTTTCATTTCTGAAAAAAATTATAAATATTTGTATCAACTAAATAGGATTTAATCATTTTTAAAAAGTATGCTAGTAAGAATGGTCATTTTTATGTTTTAAAAGATCTGAACAAATGTTTCTTTAAGAATTGTATGAAAAAGGTATGAAATTAATAATGATGACGATCTTCCAAATATTTTGTCGATCATAGTTTTAGCCTCATCATAGGGCATTAGGACTTTATACTATACTTTAATAATTTCATAACCCCAAATCACTGACTACGAGGAAATTTAGCTGAATCTTTAATCATAAAATCTTGGATATCAAATGTCATAATCATTCACATATACTAAAGTTCAACCATCAAGTTAATTATACAAAAATTCGATAGAACAAAACCATCTTCTATGTATTCGGAATCACATCAAAATTTCATAAAATAACTTTCCAATAGTTTTGGGTGAATAACAAATTTTAATAATGTCTAAGTATTAAATTATAGAACACTGTGTTGGTTTAATGTATGGCCAGTAATTAACATAATTAATTGCAAAAAGAAAACTAAAAATTCAAGACATTATTGAAAAGCTGAAAAATTGAGTTCTAAAAGAATAAATAAATTAATTTATGGGATTAAAATATTTAATAAAATTAACATATCAATTGTTTCCCCCAACTAAAATGACATAAAATATGTGTATGTATATATAATAATATTGAAAGAGTAATAAAAGAATTGTTTAAAATATATTGATAAAGTAAACAAATTACATTATATTACCTTATGCGATATGTTTATTTAATTTTATAAAATCTCACAAATGATTTTTTTATTAATCGATAAAGTAGCACTGTTTTTATAACATATAGCATTCAAACTATGAACTAATTTTTAATATCACTGTTAAGTAGAATATATTTCATAAAATAAAGAAAGAAAAAGTGAAATTAAGAAATATTTTATCGAAAAGAGAGGCATTGATTTGGGGTGGTGAAAAGTTGTCATGTTTTGAAATCGGTAAAGACAAAATTAGAGAAAAGCAAAATAATGCAACCCTTTAGCTTTAAAGTGATAATGTAAAATCATACCCTACACATCCATCGCCTTAATTATCCAATTAAAAGTTTTAATAAGCTAGTAATTCATAAAACAAAACCCATAATCTTCATACACTAAGATCAATTACAAAGTTTCACTTTCAAACGATGAAATCAATAGCATAAAACAATATATTCTTTAAATATATTAGTATCATTATTGAAGGGCTTGACTTCATTAACCCCAACATGTGCATGTGGCATGTGCAAGCCACTCACTTACTATATAATGAGTATTATCACTAATCACTAATCACAAATTATTATTGTTAATCAATAATTTAATGCATTGTTAAAGACGTATTGTATAAATAAAACCCTAGCCATGCAACACTCTACGCTTTCATTGCATTGCATTCCACGCAACACAAAACACAAACACATGGCTTCCTTCTTCTTCCTAACGTCGCTTCTCCTCGCCGTTATCTCCGCCGTCACCCCCTGCCCGGCTTCAGAACGGGCAGCACTTTTTTCCTTCAAAGCTGCCCTAACGGAGCCCTACTTGGGCATCTTCAACACATGGACAGGCACTGACTGCTGCGGCGGCGCCTGGTACGGCATCGCCTGCGACCCCACCACCGGCCACGTCACCGACGTCAACCTCCGCGGCGAGTCCCAGGACCCCATGTTCCAGAAACTCGGCCGCTCCGGCTACATGACCGGAAAAATCTCGCCGGAAATTTGCACATTGAGCAACCTCACCTCCCTCGTCGTTGCCGACTGGAAGGCAATATCCGGCGAGATCCCTGCCTGTGTCACGTCACTCTCCTCCCTCCGACTTCTGGACCTCGCCGGAAACCGGATCTCCGGCGAGGTTCCAACTGACATCGGAAATATGCGGAGCCTGAGTATAGTGAGTCTGGCCGACAATGTGATCTCCGGTAAGATTCCGGCGTCGATTGTGAAGCTTCGCAGACTCATGCATCTTGACCTGAGCAATAACCAACTTTCCGGCGAGATACCCAACAATTTTGGGAAACTGGGCATGTTGAGTCGGGCATTGCTGAGTGGGAACCAATTAACCGGGTCAGTACCCAAATCCATATCCAGAATGAACCGGCTTGCGGATTTGGATCTATCACTGAACCGGTTAACCGGGTCGATACCGGCTGAGCTTGGAAAAATGAAGGTTCTTTCTACTTTGAAATTGGATGGTAACTCTATGACGGGTTCGGTTCCTTCCACTTTGTTGAGGAATACGGGTATGGGCATTTTGAACCTCAGCCGAAACGGGTTTTCCGGTACCATACCCGATGTTTTTTGCGCGGGTTCTTATTTCATGGTACTAGACTTGTCGTTCAACAACTTCTCGGGTCGGATACCCGGTTCGTTATCCGCATCTAAGTTCATGGGACATTTGGATCTGAGCAACAACCACCTTTGTGGAACCATCCCAATCGGGTCTCCCTTTGATCAACTTGATGCGGCGTCGTTCAGCAACAATGATTGCTTGTGCGGAAACCCGTTGAAGGCTTGTTGATGGTGGACCCGATCCGACCCGAATAAGTCTTGGGTTGTTGGTGAATATAAATATATATTCCAAGATATAATGATTTGGCTGTGGTGAAGGAGGCAAAAGTGTGATTTGAATATTTATTTAATGTGATGGTATTTGTGATGTAATATATAATTAGGGCAAGGGTTGAAATGGACAAAAGATATTATGAGGGTGCTCCTGGTTGCATGTGCATGCAAGTGAGCATAGGTCAAAGAGAGTTCTGAAAAATTCTTGTATTATTACATGTGGGTTTCAGAGTTGCATGTGAGTTTAAGATCTGGATAACGTGAAAGATTTGGATCATGATTCAGTTCCTCCATGTTTGTCTTTTGATTCTTCAACCAAAGTCCACATTATTTTAAGATCAGATTGCAAAGCCCTAATCCCAATGCTCATTTCTTACAATTTCATTCCCAAACCATTTAATTTTACCAAGTTGACATTATACATGTTCAAAGGTTCAGATTCATTGTAATTTCATTATACAAGTAATGCGATCATGATGTTTAGAAATTAATAGAGCTTTTGAAAGAAAAGGGAAAACAACATAAAAGTTTTAAAAAATGTCACATTTTGTAATCTAGACGGTGATTGTTTCATTTTCTAAAAACTAACTTGGACTAAATAATTTGTCTCCAAGAACTGAATTGAATGTTTAGCCAATAGAATAATACAGCCACTAGTACCACTTTCGGGACACGTGACGATGTTCTTCATCCCTTCCCACTGATTAACCTTTGCCAAAAGGGTATTCCATCCAAATATGCTTAAAAGTAAAAGTAAAAGGAAGATCGATAAATGAATAGCTCAAGAAAAAAAAATGTTTTTTTTTCTTGCAAAACATGAGGTCGTCCCACCACCTCACTAATGGCTACATTTTAGGTGATTCTGTGGTTTTCACTCCCTAATCCCTGCTTATTACGTCCACTTTTTATATTTCTTCAGTAACCAGAAACTTTTTGTTTTCATTTTCCCAAGATTATCATTGCAGCTTGCATTTTCATTGTCAAATAGTATCTCCGTTCTAAATATAATAGCATAAACATTAGTATTAAGAGTTTACTAAAAGAATGTTTCATAATTTAAAGATTAATCTAAATCTTATATTAAGTAAAAATGAAATAAGTTAAATAATATATAAGAAAAATAATATACAAACTTAATATTTTAAAGTTTTAGATTCACATTAGTATCATTTTTTTATCTCAGAGTTTTATCTTATTTTTATTTAATCTCTTCAGTATTTTTCTATTAATTTTTTTAATAAGTAATATTAGAATTAATAGTTTGTGACGAAGGTGATAGACTTAAATAAGTACAGTGAGAAAGTATATTTTTTTTATAAGTCTCGGTTAGTTTTTAATTATTTGAGATTTTCTCAGTATTTTTTCTAGTTAATAGTGGATGATAAGTTGTAGAAAAACTTATTTAGTGGATGATAAGTTGTAGAAAAACTTATTTATTTTCTCCTAGAATTGTTTTTTAAGAGAAATTTATCCACTAACAGCCTCAAACTACGTGTAATCATGAGCACATTCCTTTCTGGTGTTAAGTTTGGTATATTTTAAAGTTGTGATGATATGATGTAAAAGGAAGAAGCACAAGATACAAATTTAACATGGGGAAGAAATAAAGGAGTATCTTTATCAGATTTATCATGTGAAGTATAACACCACAAACTCCAAGGAAGAAAAAGCCACCGCAATTTGTTCCATTCTCGGGCATTGTGACATGGAATCTTTTATATCCCAACTGAGCCCCATTTCTACTGTCACCTTTTTTGGTTAATCAGACAAATTTTTCCACCCCTCCAGAAAAGATAGCACAGAGAGAAAATTTCAACCGAAAAATCCCGATAAGCAAGAAGTGAAGTAGAACTGGAAAAAAAAAAAAACGATAATTCACTAATAATTATTTTAAGAAAAGGGTAAATTTAGAATTTTAATTTTTATGCGGGTGCAGCTTGAAAAGTATGGGTGCTGAATGCAATACCTAATTTGTTTTGTTTAGTTTCGGAGTATGGATCGTTATACTGCAATGAGCCCCAAGCGAAAGACCCAGACACAAATGTGGAGGCATTTTCTTCCTGCACCCATGTTTTCTTCCTGCCCTCTTGTAATACGAAAGTGACCAAAATATTCTAGACCGTAAATCTTAAATTCTAAACCATAATCCAACCTATTTCTCCTATATTCTCGTAATTAATTTAAAACTATATTCTAAATTATGTAAATTCAAAATATATTTAAAATTTTTCAATTTAGAAATATTTTGGATCACATAATTTAAAATATACAATACAATTTTAAATTGTCTAATAAAAACATAATTTAAAAAAACTCTGCATTATCTAATTCATAAACCAATTATTACAAGTTTTGGGAAACAATAAAACCAATATGTATTTCCAGATAATGAATTTCATGACAATAGGCCAAGTTCGTGGTCAAAACAATGGTTTCACTTACAAGTTGACAATATTGTCCAACCTGTTCTTATCAAGAGACCTCTTTCTATGCTACAAGTAAAATACATTATAACTAAGAGATGGGAGAAGAAACTATGGAGGTGGAGGAAGAAAATACTCTATTTTGATGAGAGACTTCGTCTAGAGGGTTATGTAAACCCACTAATGATAGTTAGGGTTAAGTTGTATGAACCTCAAGCCCTTTTATGCTTCCTTTTCCTATAATTGTTGCCCTATTTGTACTGTTGGCTACAGTGAAGAAGGCAATAAGATTCTTGTCTTGCTTTAGTTAGAATAAATTGAGTGAAACTCAATTTTTTTTCAATTTTGTACATTTTTTTTATTTTGTTTTGAAAGCAAAAGCATTACATTGTCCTTTTTTTATATTACACATGTACCCCTAAGTTTTAAAAATATTAGATATGTCTTTCTTTTATAATTTACACGTGCATTTCTTAAGAGAGGTCATTGTAATAAAATAATGAAAAAAATAGAAAGTGTGAATATAATTTGAGAAACTTCAGTGTATTTCACACCCAAAACCTCCACCTTGACCCTCACCAATGGGTTCCCTTCGTCCACCCCTTACCAGTTCAGCATGCCTGCTAGAAACAATCGACTTTCCATTCTAGGCATGCCACTTACTTTTAGCACGTAACAAGTTCTTATACACCCTACCATATCAGTACCACACTACACCTCCAATAGCAAAACGAGTCAATTTGACCTATTTTAGTCCATTTTGCCGTTCACCCACCAAAAGTTGATTAAGACGGGTTAAGGGTCTAGTTCATTCCACCAAAGAGCAACTAACAACAGCTAACTAGTGTCTTTAAAATTGTTACTTTCTTATTTTTGTATTTTTTAGATATTTATATATTTTTTAGAAGCTTAAATGTAAGTATTTTCTAAATTTTTAAGTAGTTAGTTAATATCTATAATTGCATAAATTGAAAAAACTTATGTAAGTATTTTGTATTTAAATTACAATACCATTATATATTTGTATTCCTCACACAATATATGTAAAAAGTTAACTTATTTATATTAACTTTTTATTATAATTTTAATTGTATATATATTAAACAATGGACCAACGACCAGTTGGAACGGGTAAAGGTGGATAAAATATTAGTCCACCCTCCTGAGTACCTCCCAAGTTTACATGCCCCAAAACACTTCCCACTTACTGTGGCCACAAAATTCCACACCTTACCCCACAAATTCAAACCAGCTTACTTATCCATTACACTATTTCAAAACACCACAAAGCATTCCACCCTTTAGTGTTCATGACCACCACGTTCCCCTCCTTCCTAGTGCACCACCTATGAACGTCAAACCATATGGCTACACACTCACAAAAGACCAAAATTATCAATTTCATTTAGGACATGCTTCAAGTGTGTATGATTCAACCTAGCACTAACTCCTTTTCATCCCTTATCTAATTGGTTAACAAAAAGATGGCTCTTGATAGTTTGTGTGTATAGTTCGTGCTCTAAATGCAGTAATAATAAAGAATTGTTCCCAAGTTACTGGAGAGTTAGGTGATAGTCCGATGTTTAACTGAGGGATTTGCCTTCGGGCTACCAACAATTTCAAGTTATCCCTGCAGACAGACATAAAATACTCTGCATTTGTGTTGCCACTGAGTTTCTAGTTATGTGGTTTAGCGTAACTAATGCTCTCTTCACTTTTCATACAACCATCAACACCCTCCTCTAACCCTATCTTTTCCCGTCTGTTCTAGTTATTTTTACGATATTCTCTCACTTTTAATGAACATATTCTCTACTTGCAGTCAATTTTTCTGTTACTCTCAAGTAATAATATTTTTGCTAAATGCATGTTTGTTGCCCCTACTGTTACGTATTATGGCCACATGATATCAACCCAAAGGCGTCTCACCAGAACCAAAAAATTAAAGGTGGGTATAAAATGTCTTAAATGAGTTGGTATTCTTCCATTCCAAAGTCCAATCCATTTAAGGAGTATCTAAATAGGTTGACCAAAATGACAGACCCCAACAAAGTACTATGCGTCATTCGAAACAAAATCCACTTAAGAGTCTGAATAGAGGAGCAACTACCCGCTATCCTTCCCAATAAAAATCAGGCTAAATAAAATTGAAGACATTCAAATTGTTCCTAATTCCAAAAAGTCATTCAGCATCCAAAATTTTAAAAGAAAAGTCATCAGTTCCAAGCTTCTAAACAGCAAAGCAAAGTCGTCAAAATACAATCTTTAGAAAAAAGATAGTATTTTAGTAGCGATGTCATTTTAATTTTAGACTTTCAATAGTTTTTTAAACTCTTTCTTAGTTTACATGTGTTTTAAGTATTTTCTCGGTCAAAATGCTTTTAAAATTCAAAAGTTATCGTCTTACCCCCAACTACCAGGATTATTTTCCAAAAACACCTATAAATAGGCCAGTCGATTAAAAGTATAAAGCTTTAAAGGTCAATTTTCAGGTTCAACCCACATAAAGTTTGGCCAGCTTTAACGGCCATGTGTTCATTGCCCCGTAATTCATTCAGCAAAATGAATAATTGCATATCATTATAACAAAATGTCCCTTGATAGGAGTTCATGCTACATAAAGACGTGAAATTAAGCGATAATCTCCAGAATTAAGCTCCCCATCTCATCCCCTAAATAGAACACTAACCCTGAACAGCCTATTTCAGGAAATAATACATATAAGTAGTTATACACAAGAACTTAAATAAATACGAAATAAATTTCAAGCACAAGGATACTGTCTAGAAGAGTATAGTACAACAACTATTTCTACAATAAATGAGAACAAAAAGTTTATTTGCTGTCAACAACATAAGGTATCTGCGACTAGTAGTACATGCATTAGTCCAACCGGGTTTAGTATCTACACAGGGAAATTTTGCTCTTGGCATTGAGATTACCAATGTATCAGTTAATAATGTACCTAATGTTCAAGGTTCCTAAGAGTTGTTTTTCTAGATTTACGAAGAAACTAAAGTTGGGACAAATTTCAATTGGATACAGAATCCATTTATAAATCAAATAGTAATCGGCCTAAAATATACTGTTACATTTCAGATTCAAATCCAATATTCCAAAATCCTTCAGGAGTCATAGGCGGAACATACCTATATCGGTGCCTAGAAACACCATCAACGTGTTCACAGCGAAAGTTCTGCCTACTGTCAGCATCCTTGCCATCAGCATTAGGAAGAACAGCATCATAGAACTTTTTGCATTGTTTGCACTCAACTCCTTTTAAATTTTCACGCTCAGCTTTCTTTCTCACTGGTTCAACACACTTGTAACTTCTTTTGTCAACCACTGTAATAGAAGATTGCTTTAGCTTCTTCTGAGGACTGCATTTGGCATTCATATCCTGTGTTTCATCATCGGAGCTGTCGTTGCTAATGTCTTTCTGAATCAGGTTTGGGGGGTCCTCCTTATTGAAATCCTTATTTAAATTTCCTCTGATATTCTCTAGGGGAGTGTCAAGAAAATCGTCATGAGGGTCAGGACCTGTTCGACTTTGATGGGTCCGGGTTTGCCTCCAGGAAGATGCAGACCGCTTAGTACTCGATACAGAGACCAATTTTGTACTCGGTGGACATTTAGGGACATGACGAAAACCAGAGGATGGAGAACTCAATTTGGCTCCTCTATCCTCCTCATACGGCTCCTCCTTCACTTCGTTTATGTCACACGCAGTAACAAACACATCTGGAGTTTTCTTGTCAAGGCCTAAAACAATAGGAAGTAGATGATATGTAATCAAATAACCTAAATTGAACACCTCACTAACTCAACCTAGCATTTAGACGACAAAATCTATGTATATTTACTTGATGCAAGTGGATCAAAGTGAAGGACATTTCACAAAGACAGTTAAGTAAATATACTAAGCGAAAATTCTATTACCTGCAAAGTCATCCAATGGGATTTCGCTTCTCTCTTCATCTGCTTCACAAGCACCGGTAGTGATATTTGGATTCTCCAATGCAAGAACTGCAACAGCAATTGATTCATAAAAAGACTCAAATAACACAAAAAACATGAGACAAACTCTTTTCTAGTTTTCTACCACACATTTACAAGAGAAATTAGCACAATACCAGGTTCTGCGATCGGACTCTGACGCGTGCCAAATTCACTCCCACTCTCGAATTTGCTTTGTTCAGCCACATTGTCATCCCCGTGACCAATCTTCCGTCTAAGGTAAACGTGCTGAGACTTAAGCCTCTTATACGCCTCAGTCACGCGATCCCTCTTCGCTCTCTCGTCCCGCAACTCACACGTCAGCGCCTCCACGCGCTCTTGTAGCGTCCCTTCCTCTTCAATTTCTCGCGTCTTCCTCTTCAGTTTCTCGTCCAACTCCTCGATTCTCGCGAGCAACATCACCTTCTCGCTCTCGCAGTCCTTCAATCTCGAAAACGCGGCGTTTCGCTTCTCTTCGGCGTCTTTTAGAGCGGACACCTTGGACTGCACCAGCTCCATGAGGTTCTTGTGTAGCGCCATGTTGTCGTCGACCTCGCGCTGGAGCTGGTCGATGCGACGCCGTTTCGATGCAGCCTCGGATTTGAATTGTGGATAGAGCTGGGAGCAGAAGACGTACTCGATCTGCGCGATGCGGTCCTTGGCGTCTTGGATTGAAGCGACGAGGATGGTGCTGAGACCGCCGAGGAGGTTTGCGTCGCCGGCGTCGGTGAGAGGAAACCCTAACTTGAGAGAGGGAGGGTGGGGCACTCTCTCTGCTGTTACTGCCTCCGGTTCGTCCATTGCGAGCGAAATGACGGTGCTGGTGCTGGTGCTGTGATATGTTATGTTATGTTACTCTCGCGCGGGATTCTGAATTTGCTTTCTGAGAATTGTTTTAGAAGTTTTATTTTAAAAAGGATAAAATCTCGTGTTTGTTTCCGTGTGGAATTAAGCGAAAAAAAAAAAGATAAATTTTGGTGGAAATTATATTATAATTAAATTTTGGTATAAACAATCCATGAGTTAAAATCAAATTTTTATGAAGTTTAATATTTTCAATATGAATAGCCTTTAACCTGGTTGAAGAAATAGATCTGTAAGATAAAAAATTGTGAAAAGGTGGCTCCTCAATCAATAATTTAGGATTTTGTATTTGATAATCGTGTAATTAGAATTAACAATTAAAAGTATACTTAGCTCTTGATGCAAAACTTTTAAAAAGTATATGGAAGGATAAATTCAATTCGATGAATCTAAATTGAATTTTAATTCCATTCAATTTGTTATTCATTGTTAAAGAATCAAGGATACGACCGGTTAATATTTTTGTTGGGACAAACAAAAATCTTGTAAGTTATTGTGATTATTTTGAACGGTTAAATTACTATTACTATAAGTAAAAGTTGTTCTTTTTACAAATAATTATTTACTGATTTTTTTATATATAAATTAGTTTTATCTACTAAAACTTTTGCGTTATAAAAAAAATGAAGATACATTATATATTG
>Ga0123340_1003160_pt1 | contig 15318 bp, 8 predicted proteins | sample SirMexnodulemix_FD_89961 | JGI IMG/M metagenome (GOLD analysis project Ga0123340, IMG submission 89961) | Root nodule microbial communities of legume samples collected from Mexico - Siratro Mexico nodule mix | ecosystem: Host-associated > Plants > Roots > Nodule | place: Mexico: Nepantla... | reverse complement strand
GTAAAAACCTACTCAAAATGGTTACGTGTAGTTATAGTGTTATAAAAGTTAATAAAAAGTATTTATTTTTCTAATTATTTTTTACCTTAATTTTTGTAATTCTAATATAAATTTTTAAAAATTATATGGAGGTGGGTGTTTCTTTTATAAATAATAGACAAGGGCGCAGCTTCTAGGGTTTCAGAGTGGTGGAGTGTGCGGAAGAGCGTCGCAACCCTAATCAGAAGAAGCACAGCTTCAACTAAGTCACAGCAGCAGCCATGGGTCGTATGCACAGCCGTGGGTTCGTACCAATCTCTTCAATTTCTTTCATCAATTTCGTTCTATTCTCTCACATTATTCAAAATCAAAGGTTGTTTTTTGCTTTTGTTTCAGTAAGGGTATATCCTCTTCTGCTTTGCCCTACAAAAGGACACCTCCCAGTTGGCTTAAGATCTCTTCGCAAGATGTAGCTCTCTATCTCTCTATGAATATGTTCAAAGATTATATTTTTATTTCCTTTTATCTTGTTTTCCTACCTTTTTATTTTGTTATGTAATCTGTTTTTCTCATCTTTTAAATTTCATAGGTGGAAGAAAATATCTGTAAGTTCGCGAAGAAGGGTTTAACCCCATCGCAGATTGGTGTCATTCTTCGAGATTCTCATGGAATTGCTCAGGTGAAGAGCGTCACTGGCAGCAAAATCCTTCGGATCCTCAAAGCTCATGGTTTGTGCTTTCTCTCTGCTGTAATGCTTAGAATTTCTTTTGTTTTTTTTATGTGATTGTAATATGGAAAATGCTAATGGATAGTTGTAAGGAATAGAGATAGAAGGAAAAAAAAGAAAAGAAAATGAAGCAAAGTGATATATGTTGAGTGATGTGAATGGTAAAAGAAGAGTGAGATAGGAAGAAAACATGAGGTGGGAATGAGATTTAGGATAAAAATGAGTATGTGTTTATAGTTACCCTACTAATAATAATATTGATGAAAAAATGTTTTGGTATCTGTTTTCAGGACTTGCGCCTGAAATTCCAGAGGATCTGTACCATTTGATTAAGAAGGCAGTTTCAATTAGGAAGCATCTGGAGAGAAACAGAAAGGACAAGGACTCCAAGTTTAGGTTGATTCTTGTGGAGAGCAGAATCCACCGTCTTGCTCGCTACTACAAGAAAACCAAGAAGCTCCCACCTGTTTGGAAGTAGTAAGTGCCTTGAAATCCCTCATTTATTTGTTGCAGTGATGACTATTTTGCTATTATTTTATTAATGCTTTTTTGCTGTGAGCAATGGAATGGTAGTCAAAGGAAATGGTTAGCTTCACCTTTTCCTCTGCCTCTCCTAACACAGATTAGAGCATACCTTGTACCTGACGGTTTAAGTTGTTAAATTTCTGTGCGCCAGACACTTTGATTCTTTTTTGCAAGCACGTTTTAAGCATTTATTTGAGATGAGCGGTGTAAATAACCCTTCAGCTTATCATTTGTTTTTTAGATCTGTTATCTAATGGTAAAAACTGATAAAAGTGTCATGCTGGTAGACATTTTCCTAGAAGTGTTGTATGCATACTTGATATCATTTGGTTGTTAAGTAGAAATGAATATTCTAATTGAATTTCTATTGATGTTGATGGCTTACTTATGTATTTGTAATCTGAAACCCAATATTGTCTCTTGCTCTTACCTGTTTGCACTGTCCCTGTCTTGCTAATGGCTTGTAATATTTGCAGTGAATCTACAACTGCTAGCACTCTGGTTGCTTAGAGAATGTATGCACCTTTCATGGGTTTACTGCTTTGCGGTAGCTGTTGAGCTAGCAATTTGCCAGATCATTTTGATGTTTATTTGAAAGGCTGGATAGGTAATGTGGTCTTAGTTTTGCTAAGAACTTGTGGTTAGACTGAGAAAGATACTTCCAAGTAGTTAAGTCAATTTATGAATGTGGTGTTTTATTTTATTTTAGCTGTTGGAGGTTGTCTGTTTAAAGAGATGGCTGACTGCGGTTTTTGGTTTTAATTTCGAGTAATATATATGCTGAGAAGTTTTGACTTTTCAAGGATTGCAATGTTTACTGCTCTAGTACGATATATTTGTGCATACAATTGGCTTCCGAAACTGTTGGCTAAAATCAGATCGCCACAAATGCAAGTTAAAGTGATTGGTTGTTTTTTAATACTGAAGTTTTTTAAAAGTAACCACCAAATACTATCGATACGCTATCCGCAGATGATGACTAGTCAAAGTCCTTTCCAATTCTACTTTCTGTCCGCGATATTTCAACAAATGGTTTTTGGATTAGCTGGTATTATATTTGATGGTAAAGAAGTCTTCTTTTTTGTACAAATGGTGTTTTGAGAACACTTGCACAATGTTAATGATGGCAACACTTCTGTACTTGCTATTTTTTTTTCTTCCAGGTAATCATTACAATTTTCTTTTGAAATTTCCCACTAAATAATACTTTTGTTTTCATGCTTTTCGTTTTGCCAATCCAAATGCTGTTCTACATAATTTAGAGTGTCAAGCACAAGTTTTAATTTGGAACTAAATGACATTGAGTTTGTACTTCAAATTTGAATACATAAATTGGTTAGTGAAAATTTAGTTCTACCTTCACTCAATTCTGCATCCTCTATGTTTTTTATTTTCTATTTTGAGTATTATTTTATACATGTTAATCAGTGTAAGATTTTATTATTCAATTGAATAATTAATAATGATGTTTTTGAATTTAAATGGTTGTGTTAAAACACTCATAATTTTTATATTGAATTATTTATTTATTGCAAATTCTATTTTTTATTATATAAAATAAATTGATAAGACAAATATAAATATTTATCGTCTGCAGTTATGTTATACAAATTTTCTTAGGGATGTCATGTGAAGATATAGTATTTGATTACAAAAACATTGCTAGTTATAATATTGGCTACGAGAGTTCGCGCTGGTTAGGACTGGATTTTGCCTGAGAGCTACTCTTCTCTGAATATCACTTTCCAAGAACATGTTATAACAAGTGCGCTAATATTTGGATTCCTTTCGTATATTCGTAAAACACAAATTTAATGCGGTACTTAAGGCATAAAGTTCTTTCGCTTAATACTAAAGAGTTTTGCGGGTTCAGATATCATCATTTTCACAGGTCATAGCAGCTGGTAAACCAGTAGATCATATCAGTATCAGCCTTAAGTTGAATTAAAGCTAATCTCAATCATAAAGTGGCGGGTTTATGTTGTTAAGAACTAGCCAGCTGAGATGTTTAGTTATGGTAGATATGTAAGCACAGATTTGAGTGAAAACAATTTATCCACTTGGTTGAGAATTGATAATCTGATCATTCTCAATTTCCAATTTAGCCAAATAGTGATCTGTTGAAATTACAACTCAAGAATATTCTGCAATGGTTTATATGCGAACTATGTGCTAACTTGGTGAATAATCATCCGAATAACCCATTTCTATCGAGAAAATTCATTTATTATTTTAAAAAAGATTTTTCCTTTTCATCATATTTTATTTCGATAAAAATCGAATGCCAAACTTTGTCCAAGAAATTCGAACAATATCATTCATATCAAAACATTGTTATGGTTTATCATCAATCTTCCTTTGCCTGTTACATGATTTCAAAAACTGCATTTTTTAAATAGAAAAGTAGAATTTTTCATAATCACTATCCCAATTCACAGATAAAGGAAGAATCTGTCAAAAAAATATACAGAGGAAGAACTTTCACAAAACATTTCTGGGTCACGTACATACTTGAAACATGAAATATAAAACTTGATGATTTATCAGTTTAAACCCTACCTTCAAATTGCAAATAACAACTAACAGCATCGCTATCTCAAGTTCATCCAGCTAAAAGAACTCAGACATCCAATCCACAATACGGTTCATCTTAATAACTTCGTTTCACACCCTCGGTTCTCATGACACATACTTCCGACTTACACAAGTTGCCTAAATTCGAAAGAATAGTTCCAGATATTGTACAGTGAACTGACGTAATGAAGAAGATGAAAAATAGCAATATATTCCCACACGAAATGTACAGAAGTTCCAGGAGGCACAATGCTCTTTCTCCTTGTGGATCCACCAGGAAGGGCATATAAGGCGGGTTCATGATCAAAGTGGCAACATTCTGAACTATCAAGTGGCTGTTTGTCTAAATTACTGGTTCCTGAGCTTTCTGGGCTAGGATTGTTCTCGTATTCAGTAGGTGAATTCCCTGAGCCCCCTCTATCATCTTCGTGGGACTTGTCAGAGTCATCTTCGTAACTCTCTTTGCTAGGACTTCCTCCAAGATCACCTTTAGGTATGTTGTGAACCAAATCTGGCCGAGCTTCCACGCCAACCCGCCTGAGGTGTAACTGCCATGATGATATAGACATGTTAAAACATAAACCAATGAGCCCAAGACTGTAAGTAAATCCCATGTAATATAAGAAAAGTCAGATACTACATATACCTGAAGATGCAAGTTCACTTCATCGGGTCTCGAAAGAAATGGAAAATCTCCACCTGTTTTCAAATATGCGCGCCGTGCCTCAGGATATCTTTCACCCAGTTGATCTTTAAGTTGTTGAGGAATTGCACAGTAGTCATTAGTCTTTAAGAAAGGAGAAAGATCACGTACAACGACGAAACAGGAGTTATTAATAATTTTGTACCAAACTACTCTTCCATAATAATAATGATGATGATGATAAAACAGTGAGACATTATAATCACAGATGTCACAAGCAAAATGTACTGACGGTGCATTATAGAAATTACCGGTACCAGCAGAATTTAACATATCTAGAGCGGAATAGTATTTACTAAAAACAGAGCTTGTACACAGCACATCAAAACGAAAAGATTACAATTGATCTAATCTAGATATTAGACAATTAAGATTTTTTAAGAAAAAAAAGAGCTATGCAAATGAAAAATCATTTGCGATGAGTATGATACCGAAATACGCAATTATAACTTGAGATGACATACATCCATTATAGTGATAAATGAATCTGAAAGAAGAAGAGGTCCCACTGAAGCATCATCAGTTGTCAGCGATAATCTGGAGGCCAAATCTTCTCTAGATAGGGTTTCCACCTGAATCAAGTAAATCAAACAATCTATTTAACACAATAAACGCAAACCCTTCTAAAAAATAGGATATAGGTAAGCATTTTAAGGAAATATAGTGCCTGATCATAGTTGATTAATCTCGCAGTCTAAAGTATGGTGGAAACTCTTTATTTATTGTCTGAAAAAAAAAATTCTTTCGTTCTGAGGCAAAAAATAGAAGATTGCTAATAAGCATTTGATTATGAAAGAAAAAGATTACCTGAGAAACAACAAAGTCCACTGAATCTGCAATAAATGGTTCATGGGGACCGTCTCGAATTCCTGTCAACACATACCGCTTCAGCAAAAAGGAAGGAGTCCAACTAACACTGTAAATGTAATAGAAAAGCAAGATCAATAGGTGGAAAACAAAATACATCTTGTGAAGAACTATCAGGAACATTACTAGAAATTTCCAAGCGGGACAGATGATACCTTTTTTGTTGGACAAAATGTTTAAGGGGAGGGGTTCATCATTCTAATGTTGGCTATACTGTATGTATCAGCAAGTAATCACTATAGTAATCATGGATGATGCCGCGTTTAAAGGAATATTACATAAATAAATATGTAATTTTGATGATATCATTCAAGTTTCCTTGTTACTACTTATCATAATTTCTTGGCAGTGCATATAATTGCCCAACGCGAATAGGTATAGGTAAAGTAATCATTGATGCATTTATTTGCTACAACTCCATTACGTGACACATAATGCAGTTTATCTTTCATAAATAAAAAGGACACGACGGCAGATAGTTTGCTAATTTCTAGCGTATGTGTATTATTACTCTTTACAATAGAATCAGAGAAAAGTACATGGGTGCCCATGGCATTGCAGCAGAGAAACTCCGGGTCTCCAAAAATGTATTTGATAGAACTAACGACCGAACTCTTCTAGGACGATGCTGTGCAAACAGTTGGGCTAGAAAGCCTCCAAGTGATGTACCATAAAGATGTACCTGCAAGAAAGATTAAACTAATTTACGGAACATTTTCTCAAGTTTTTCAAAGCAGTGTTACAAAATTATAGATTCAAAAGATGACATTACATTGACAGACATTTAGACAAGTTGAGCACTTAGTGAGAGATTTGTTGTCTAAACTACTAAAATCATGGGCGGTGTACAGCATATTTTATACTAAGCAATTTCATGAACAGATTAAAATCATATATCATTTGGTTGTGCATACTTGATAGATTTAACTTCCAGAACAGATTAATTCAACAAGATACAAGTGATGAAAATATAATCGAATAAGAACTTGAGTTTTGACCAAACAGAAATATATATTTCCAGTGGCAAATTACATCCTCACTGAAATGGTTGTGGAAAGAGCATTCGGAATTTTATCAAAATAAACCTAAAAATTTAACTATAGAAAACACAATGCATGATTATAAGCAACAACGGCTTGAACAACCATGAAAACGTTAAAAGCAGGCTAGCCGGGATTTTAGGTGGGGTGGGATTATATTTAGGCTCACATGCTGAGGCTTCAAATATATTGCAAAGGAACTTAGCTTCAAAAATCTGGGAAGGAAGAACATATATCAATTTAATTATAAGCAATCAGTTCATTGCAATTAACAATTTTCAGTGAGAAAGTTCAAAGAGGCTCAAAATGAATGCTAAGCCTTAATATATACAGTTCTAAGCCTTAATATATACAGTTCCATATTTGGGCGGACGTTCCAAGATTGTTAGTTGGTTGGGGTTACAATTCAGCTTGGACTTGTAATGTTTGGCCACATTAAATCCTTTATCATGCCACAAATTGTTGGAAATGTCTAGGAACCATTCCCTCCTTAGGATACATGTGTATAGACATCCTCCACAGTATCCAAATTCCAAAGTAGTAACAGATAACAGCTCCCAACAAAATTATAATGGTGCACAACCAAACTAAAAATGATTTTTGTATTATATATGAACAGTAGAGGATGTGCCAAACTGAATTATAAGAACCTCAAGAGATTTTAAAATAAGTCTGTTTGATTGCAGACCAGCTACGTATGGCATTCCACTAATTGGAATGATCAATGTCTCCAACATGGAATAAAGTTATCAAACAATTTATAGATTTAGCATCTGAATAAAATGATAATAGTAGAAAGCAAGATGAGTTTGAGATCATACATGATGTACATCAATAGCATCCAAGAACTTTTCAAATGCTTGAATCCACTCAGTATTATTCCATACACGAGGTATGTCAACAGATATGACCCGGTAACCCTGTACAAAATAAGGATTAATAAAAAGTAAATACAAGCGTACACCTAATCAATAAACAAAATTTAGTCAAATCCTGTTAGTAGGCAACACGCAATGAGATTTTATTGCACAGAGCTCAAATTGCATTGCTAATGCTCAATATACCCCCTTTCATTGTTATAAGAGAAGTATATATATGTTACGATGATGGAAAGCTAATAGGACTAGGGAAGATATAAACTCTGAAAATGGTATTCTGATTAAAAGTCGGAATACGCGTTATTAATTCCTAAAGAAAGGCTATCAATGCTGGAAAAAATAAAAAGGAAAAGAAGTAAAATATATCTCTCAGCTCCCTGAGCTGTGAGCCCAAGCCTGTGGCCGAAAAAGAATCGTAGCTAAGCACTACCTTACCTTTCACCATCAGCATACTCTATAAATCCCATTCTGACCCTACCATTCTTCCACTCAGGTAGCAACCTCTTCCTCTCTCTAACTTCCACGCGTGCCCCCTCTTTGCTCTTCTGCAGTATAATCTCCCCATATTTTTGGGCCATGAATGAATTGATCTAATATTTAGTCTATATCTCCTTTTGGCATGTATTCTTGGGCTCTATCAACCGCGCATATAACAACAAGAATCTTTTGTGCATAGTTTTCTAAAATTCAATCCATATATTTAGAATTAAGCTTCCTTATAAGTAATGATTAATAAAGACACACATAGTAAACCATTTAAATAGCCAAAACAAGTTTTCACCAACTATATAGTATCCTGCAGTTAGATGAGTTTGTAGGTTATTGCTCTCTCGTTTAGCAGCAGAACTGCATTAAAGCATTGTTTGAAGTTAGCTACTCATTGCGTAAAGGTTTTGTGGCAAGCGAGAGAGAATATCAACTTAAAGGAGAAGCTTGGATGTTGCCTTTTCAACATGCAAAATATTGAAATTCAAGTATGAGTGGGAGTCTAACAATATGTAAAAATAGACAATTTGAATAATGTATAAATGAGAAAGATGCACAAATCTATTATCCTAAGTTTTTGGGTTGAGATAGAGTCATGTTCTCTTGCTTTTTGGCTGGTGCCCCTTTTTGACTAATATAATTTTGGTTGAAAGTGGTGAAACGTTCTGATGTTAATTAAGGTCTGACCAGTGTTTCTCACGTCGGATTTCCCAACACGCAATGCCCACAAGTCAAACCTCAACACTTAAGTGCGTGTCTGCAAAACTGTTCTCGTACATTCCAATGCAATTGAAAGTGACTGTAGAGAAATGGTGTATTGGCATTGAATGGAAGTTAAAGCGTCAACACAAACAGGATTGAATCATCCACGTATGGCTAAGATTAAAACATAAAGTCAAGAGAATCTTCTAAGCATGAAGCTGATTTTAAAGAAGTTCCACAGTAAACTATTCATGTATAAGGAATGAGTGAAGATTAGATAATTCCAAACCCCAACATAAGGTAGTGCCCCACTGGAAGGCCATCAGTGGAAAAACATTAGATGTGATAATGTTTAGGCAATCAGAAAAGCAGTAGTACCTTCATGGATAATGACATGATCTGTTTGTAATACACATCGGCGGTTCCAGCAGTTCCGGGAAGACATATAAGCGGAGGCACAGCTTTTGGCCCGAAATCGTAATATCGCCACTGTTTAGTGCCAATCTGTTAATTTAAAAGCAAGAAATCAAAAGAAGAGTAGAAATTGAAATCTGTTGATTAAGAAAGCATGGGAAATCATAATATCGTCACTATTTAGTGCTAATCAGTTAAGAATTAAGAATTTAAAAGCAAGAAATCAAAAGAAGAGTAGAAATTCCAATCTGTTGATTAATATGGAAATCTATGGTAAAACCTAGAAGTGTAATTGGGAGAAAGAAAAGGGAAAAATAGAAACTTACTGGGATTTTGTGAAGAGGGACTTGAGACTTGAAGTGGACGTAATCACCGGGCGCCGAAAAGGCGGTTTTCATGGTTAGCACGCTAATTCGCAACGGAAGGGTGGATGGTTGTCCTCACTGACACTGCTTATGCCATGTCCATCCTTCAATTCCACCTATGTCTATGTCTATGCATTATTGGGATTGCAGGCTTGCACATGCCATCTAACCTATGGACCCCTTCTTCTGTTAACCATTCACAATTATTTAGGCTTATTATAAAACTAATTAAATATTGTTTTCCTATTTTTTCTTTTCAAGCTTCATTGGCTACAACTATTATTTCTTAAAAAAATAATTACAAAACTTAATTAAATATTGTTTTCCTTTTTTTTTCCGTCTTACTAGTCTAATCTTCATTGGCTACAACTATTATTTCTTAAAAAAAAAGTAACAAGGATCTCGTTTCAGTGAATACAACGCTTCTAACGTCACTATTCTTACCGTGAATAATGATAATGATTGACATTGAGCAAGCTGAATCATGTTTAACAGTGTTGGTTGAGTTCTGCTGTTAAAACACTAACAGTGAAATTAGAGAATTTTTCGCCTCAAGTTAATAAGAGAGATTGAGTGGGTATTTTCTGAAAATAAAATTGTTTTCGATAAGTTCAAATGGTTATTAATATAAATTAATTTTAAATTTAATTTTATTTATTCAGGTCTATATATTCCGATAATATTATATTTTGTTAATATATTTTATTTTTTATCATATAATATTACATTCTTATTTTTTGATATTAAGCAGTACAACTCCAAAACTTGAAATTCAAAATAAAGAATGATTGAGTTTTAGTTTGGATTTATTAATTTTGAGATTTTTTTTTAACTATTTAAGTCGATCTCTCTTTTTCTTTAGTTATCAATTGATGGTTTCAATAATCTCACTTAGAAGTTCATGTTAAGAGTAATTTAAATAAGCGTTTTTTCTTTAACTCTATAAAACACCTTTTAGAAATAAAGTAATGATAAAATTTTAAATTCCAATACGAACAATACCATTGATCCTAATAATATTATCTAAATGTGATTAAGGTTGAAAAACTCACACATGGGCAATAGGAAGTTAGCATGTTGTGCCCCTTAATAATAATTATTCTATATTTAAAATAGTAGAGCACGTGTAGATTAGCCACCGAATATTCTATATTTTAAACTCATTCCTTTTTTTTGCTCGTTATATCCAACTTGAATTTCTCAATTCATTTATATTTTATATTTACCATCCAACAGTTCGTAAGTCCAGATAATAGCAAACAAATGGTCAAGAAGGACAAATCTTAGTTGAAGTAAACTATTGCATCATTCATAGTTGATGCAAACATTAACAGTTTTTTTTAATAGAACAGTAGCTACCATTTATGAAACATTTTCTTATTGGTAACAGACAATAGGACAAAGTGATTCTGCTAATCAGTTATTTTCTTATTATTTTTATATAGTTTTCTTTACAAAAAAGTGCATCAAACATGTCAACAACCAACCACTCGATAGTCAAGAATATAGTATCATGGGGGGAAAATGTTTGTGTGAGCAAAGATCAAAAGTATTCACAAGAAAATTCTATCAAGATAACCACGAAATTGAAAGGAATTGGTTTTACTTGGGTCACCATGCGGAAGTGAAATTGTTAAAAGAGAAAAACAAGAAGATGGCCCTCCACTGAGTGTGATGAGTAACAAAATGAACAAAGCTTGATCAACAGCTTTCGATGCGTTGCCTAAATGGGATCTTCAAGATTCACAATTCATGGTGTGCTATAAAGAACCACAGTATCAGTCAGCGATTGGTAAGGTCTGCAATTATTACTTCAACTCTTTCCCTTTCGCTGCTCATATAAAAATGGCTCGGATTTGCAAGTTAGAAATCACCTAACTCGCAGAATATCATGTGGGCAGTTGGACTCTCAACAAGGCACATGATGAGATGAACAGGCGACCCAATGAGCCTTGTACGAAAAGAAGCTTTCATTTAATCTCTAGAAGAATCATCAGTGAGTCGCCTAAAATGAGAAATGAAGACTTTACAATCCAACTTCACCGGTATGAAGCTTCTTCAATCACTGTCTGCCAACTACGCAACAGTTGCAGCAAGATAGCCTGTCGTAAATCAATCTCTTGCTGACACATGAAGTTTTACTTAACTTGAACTCCAAAAACAGTTTAAAAAATAGTACAAAAGAAAGAGTTAACAAAAGTCTCTCTGAATGCAAGAATTTTGGGCAACTACGTATCCTAACCCCACATGGTATTACTACCTGATGAGGGCATTCCGCAAGTCAAAGCCAAAGCTGCAGCTCCACTGCCTACTCTACTGATTCATCGGTAGGTTGTAGCAACTAGCAATTGCAATGTCAAATTACTCGCACATGCACTTGACAAAAGCTTATTTAGAAGTCCAGAAGGTACACTTCATGCCTAGTCGAAGCTGATAAGATTAAGGTCGCAAAGCATATCATCACAAACCAGCTGACTAGAATGTCATAGATGACCAAATACATGTTTATCGTTTTATCTTGGTTTCAATACCATTTCATAACGACGGTCAGTTGTTAATGAATCAGTCATCAACCAAAACTGTAGTCACAGATGGCAGAAACGTTAAATCAAATAGCATTCTGAATGACAGTTCAACAATCCTGATAATTCAGAGTCACTACAACAGGTCTATACCTGCACATTTACAACCAACGCCACTCTCATCTAACATCCGGAATCTGCACCAAACATATGTCATACCCACAACAGGCAATTCATCAACCAAATAACAAGCTAGTTTAAACCAAAATCAGAGCAAAGCAAGTCCATAAGCACAAATAAGTAAAATATCAATTCGATCTCTAGAGTCTCAACTAAAGAAATGTACAATGGCTAACCTAAAAGGCAGGCAGGCATACAAATGAAAATGAAAAAACCCAAAATTACAAGAAAAATGACAGAACAGAACATGGTAGATCGCCCTAAACCCCTAATACAACTGTAAACCACCAAATACAATCATCAGCAGGGCGGCAAAAGAATAGGGGCAGGGAACAATGACTTGTGCAGCAAAGCAAAAGAATCACATCACCATTCACCAAGAGCTCTTCTTGGAGTAAAATTCAAGGTACCACTTCACGAATTTCCTGAGCCCAGTCTCCAAATCAGTGGTAGGCCTGTAGCCAAGGTCCCTGTAGGCCAAACTAATATTGGCATGAGTGAACTTAACATCTCCATTTGTTGGCATGGGAAGCACCTTCTTCTTCGCTTTCACCTTAAGAAGCTTCTCCAAAATCGCAACAAGCTCACTCACAGGAACAGGGGAAGTATTCCCCAAATTAAAAACCCTAAATTGCGCAGGCCCTTTCTTCTTCCCGCCACTCCCAGTACTCTTCTTGGCCGTATCCAAAGCCCCCAAACACCCCTTCACAATATCGTCAATGTAGGTGAAATCCCTCGCCACGGTCCCACCATCGGGGGACTCAAATATCGTAATCTGCTTTCCCTTGAGAATATCCTTCGTGAAGAAGAAATACGCCATGTCGGGTCTGCCCCACGGCCCGTAAACCGTGAAGAACCGAAGACCAGTGATGGAAAGCCCATATATGTGGTTATAGCTGTGAGCGATTTCCTCGCCAGCCTTCTTCGTCGCCGCGTAGAGACTAGCCGGTTGGTCTGTACGGTCCTTCTCGGAGAACGGAACCTTCGAATTGAGCCCGTAGACGGAGCTGGACGAGGCCCAAACCACCGCAGGCTGAGGGTTCGCGTTTTTGCAGGCCTCTAGAAGGTTCACGAAGCCTGCGATGTTGCTGTGCACGTAGGATCCAGGGTTCTGCATCGCGTAGCGGACCCCGGCCTGCGCGGCGAGGTGCATGACGTGCGTGAAGGGTACGACGTCGAAGAGCTTGCTGAGAAGCACGGCGTCGTTGAGGTCGCCGTCGACGATGAATACGCCGGCGCGGTCGAGGAGGCGTTGGCGCGCGCGCTTGAGGTTGGGGTCGTAGTAGCGGTTGAAGTTGTCGAGGCCGAGGACGCCATCACCCCGGCGCTTGAGGGCGAGGGAGACGTGCGTACCGACAAAGCCGGCGGCGCCGGTGACGAGGACGGTGAGGCTGGAGGAGGAGGAGCGGCGCGCGGATTTGGCGACGCGCTTCTCCCAGTGGGAGCCGCCCCAGGAGTCGCCAAGGGCGCGGCGGGGGGAGGCGGAGGGCGACGGCGGAGAGAGGATGAAGAGGAAGAGGATGAATGCGAGAAAGAAGGAGGACCAGAGCGTGAGCTTAGAGAGTGAGGAGTGGATGCGGAGGCGGTGGTGGATGTAAGGGGATTTTTCCGGCTTCAATTTCCCCGGCGTTGAGGGCGCGTGGTGCTCATTCACCTGCGACATTTCATTCAACCCCACACCTTTCAGTGCGCTCTGCTTAAGTTTTTTTTTTTTTTTATCCGATGAAGATGAAGAAGAAGAAGATGATGAGGGATACAAAAGGGTTTCTGTGATTACTTTTTCGTTTTTGCTTCTTTACACCCTTATATGTCTTAATTTATACCACGTTTCCATTAGGATGCTTCCAAAATACGCACGTGTCACCTCTTTTTAAACCTAAGTTTTATTTCGCAAAAGTTAATATATCTCTTTCTTTTATTTACTTACTTATTATTATTTACTCACATTTAAATAATAATTATAGAAAATAATTCATAAAAAAAATTCAGATTTAAAGAAAATGTTAAATTATGTAAAAGTTCAAATAGTGATGTAAAATTTGAGTACCTAACTAACATTAAAAATATAATGGTATAATAAAATAAGTTGAAAACATATAATTAAATTACAATAATTAAAAATTAACAAAATAACATGAATTTCTTTATTAATGATAGTTTGAAACTCATCAACTCTTCCTTTCTTATTATTGTTAATTCTTTAATGTACTTTTTATAAACTTTTGTTTATATTAATGTTTAAACTATTTAAATTTGTGAAACTATTTGAACATGATTGTGGTTTGGAAACGGTGGTCTAATGTTGTGAACATGGTTTTTAAGTATTAGTTGATGTTCATCGTGAAAATGTTACATGTAAATCCTACCATATTGTCTTCCAATGTTAATATTATGTATATTTAATTTTTTAATGTTTTTTTACTTGAAAAAATGAAACGAACCTAATTAGACAAATGTATCGATGATTAAGTCTATGTTATAGTAAGTTATCATACATGTAATAAGAATACTATATGGAAAAGACATATTGATCTTTGAACATGTGATAAGACAACCAATCTTCTACCTACAATGGCCCGATACAATCTTTTAAGGAATTGAGTTTGGTTCGGAAACTATTTTGGTATTGCAATGTAATTTTATAAGGAAAAACTTTAAATTGCTAATTGTAATATCTTGCAAAAGTGATGATGATCATAACACTGTTTTTCCAAATGACTATAAAATTTGTTGGTATATATTGTCACCAGTTATTATATCATTCCATAAAACAACTAGTGTGTATGGCTATTGCAGGATCAGAGCGAGCCATAGACTCGTTTGGGTAAGAAAATCTCACCATCTTGAAAAATTATTCATTGCAACAAGTAACTGATGCTGAACTTCTGAATGCCACAAATCTCCAACCACTTTCTCAGATTATATCATTACTTCCTTTCCATAATATTAATGAATATAAATTAATAATATGCCATAAATATAAACTTGGATAAAAAAAACTTGTTAATTTCCTAATAGTAGCGATAAATATTTTATACATTATAAAATAATATTTTGACACGTTGGCAGATATCACATGATAATGCTGTATTAATTTGATTTTGCAAAAATGTTATTTAATATTTTATTTTATATTTAATTGTAATTTTGGTCCTAAACCCTTTTAACATAATTTTTAATTATATTTTTATTTTGGATATGACAAAGTAAAATTAAAAAGAACAAAGAAATACGCGACTCAGAAATTTTTCCAGGATCGAAAATTATAACGTCTTTGTATATTTGTTTTATATTTGTTAGTATAATTTGACAGTGTATATATATTTCTAAACTAGAATTTGAATAAAATTATAAAT
>Ga0123340_1003157_pt1 | contig 15324 bp, 4 predicted proteins | sample SirMexnodulemix_FD_89961 | JGI IMG/M metagenome (GOLD analysis project Ga0123340, IMG submission 89961) | Root nodule microbial communities of legume samples collected from Mexico - Siratro Mexico nodule mix | ecosystem: Host-associated > Plants > Roots > Nodule | place: Mexico: Nepantla... | reverse complement strand
GACAATATTATTGTTAAACTAATTATCTTCATTATCTTTACCACAACCTTCCTCAAGTCTTTCCACCATGAAGATTTCATCCTACTTTTGTTATTAGTAGCTAGACTCCTCCAATATCCATATTTTGGTACATCCCCCCACAACCATTTTCCTTTTGTTTTCAACCTCCACTTCCATTTACCTAATAAAGCTACAATAAACAATCCTATTTCTCTCACCCTAGCCCTCTAGATTTACAGATGTTCTTCCAACTAACCAAGCAACTTTCCTATTATTTTGACCCCGGTCCCATAAGAACTCTTTTCGGATTTTCTTTATATCATTCCTAACCTTTGAATATAGCTTAAACAGTGATAAATATAGTAATGACACAACTGTAATTATAGATTTGATGAGTGTGAGTCTACCTACAAAACTTAAGTATCTTCCTTTCCATTTGGATAGTCTTTTCCTAATACTTTGGATCATATCCCTCCAAAACTCACCCCTTTTATGGTTATCCCCTACCAACACTCATAAGTAAGTGAATGGGATTTCTATCTGTATGTAGTTCAACATGTTTAAAAAAGTGTGCATTGTAGTCTGGTTTATTCTAATTTCTCCCAACTTAGTCTTATAAAAATTGATTTTCAAGCCTGATGTAGTTCAAACAATCACACAATGCTTTTAATGATCAATAAGCTTGTAGGTTTTTGCCCCACACAATAATAATGTGTGATCGACGATTGTAACATGTCAACCTACACGTTTTTGTTTCCCACCAAGACCCCCTTTAACATATTATTCTTAAATGCCTCCCTGACTAATCGAGTTAATCCCTCATCTACAATCATAAAAAGGAATGGAAAAAGTGGATCTCCTTGTCTTAATCCTTTTGTTGGACTAAACTCCTTTATTGGGCTTCCGTTAACCAGAACAAATATATATATATATATATATATATATATATTGACTCACACAACCCTTTACCTATCTATTATGTTCATTTGTTACAAAAGTCTAATCTTTCCATCATATAATAAAGGAAATTTCAAAACTCACTGAATCTTAAGCCTTCTCAAAATCACCTTTCACTAACACTACAATGTGTTTTCTCTTATTAATTTCATCCATTGCCTCATTGGCCACAACTACACTATCCAACATCCCTCCCCCCTAATAAATGGAGACTGTCTTTGATCAATTACTTTTTGAATTACATTGCTCAATTTGTTAGAGAGTATTTTTGCTATAATCTTGTAAGCACGCCCCACTAGAGATATTGATATATATTCATGTAAGTCATGGGGATTATCTACCTTGGGTATTAGAGTGATAAAAGAAGCGTTACTACCCTTAGGTCATTTTTCCCAACTATGAAAATTATGTACAACTCTAACCGCGTCTTTTTTAATAATTTTCCAAGAGAATTTTATGAACTAAAATTTAAACCATTTAAACTATAATTTTATGAACTAAATTATTATTATTATTATTATTTTAATTATTATTGTTATTATTATTATTATTACCAGTGACCGAATTTGTGATCGATCAAATTAGTGACCGAAACAATGACCGGATTTTTCAATTACCGATTATATCAATGATAGTTACTAAATTTTTCGGTCACTGATTCAGTTACCAATAGTGACCGAATTTTTCAATCACTAATTTTAGTAACTATTTAGCAGTTTTCTAGTAAGGATAAAAAATAAAAAGAGAACTATTATTACTAACACTCACTATCATGTATTTATTTTAACTCTTTACAATAATCTAGTATAAGGATGAAATGAAGCTTTGAATTAATTTAGCTTGATTTATTTAATTTCATATTTTAGATTGGTTTACATATATCATTTAAATAGATTTATAATTTGTAGATTTGAATTTAAACTACATAATTGTAAATGGGATAAAAAAAATTGATCTTAATGCATTTTTTGTTTTTTGTTTTAATATGTGACCAAATAACCATTTTTGTTAATAGTATAAATATTAATAGGAAAGTATTTAATGATTTAATAATATTTTTGAGCACACACAAAACTCAAACCAAAAGCAACCTTTACTCACTGAACAAAAAAAAAAGGCGAAGACGGATTGTTGTCACTCTAGATAAAAAGGGAAGAAACAGTGTCGCGTTGCAAAATTAGGAAACATTACGTGAAGTAGTTCGTGAAAGTAAGCACACTTTCTCGTGTTACATGGTATGTACAATCGTTCGTGCCACTCGTTATGCATCTTTCAGTTCACAAATGCCTAAACCATGGTTCTCCACCACCTCAACCATCACCATTACCATAATTAACTATTTAATGTTGATAATTGATTATGTCTCAGAAAACACAAATATAATCAATTATGTAATAAGGGTAATCAGTTATGTCTCTAGAAAGCAACATATAATTAATAAATTATATAACAAGGATAATTGATTACCTCTTCAAATATATACGTATAATCGATTATCTTCTCTATAATAATCGATTATTAGTTTCGTGAATTTCTGAAATGATTCCTGAGCATACGAAAATAGTAGTCATACATAGTGCAAAAGATGACATGCATGGTTGATGAATTTCTGGGTGTTCAACATGCAAGCACATTAAAAGGATAGGACATTTTCAGAAACTCACGTGTGCTACAATGTATTTCTCCTTCTTACTTTACGAGAAGGAAGAGACGTAAAAGACTCATTCAACAAATCCATTATATTTTTATGCTCAAATTGTCTTATTCAAATCGTTAGTTCTCCCGCAAATCCATTAAAATTCAAATTACATTAGTAAAAACAAATAGAACATTAAGGATGAAACAATGATACAATTTAAATAACAAATGAATTATATCTATGACAAATGAATTATATTATTAACTTTTATATTTGTTAATATTTTGGATTACATTGTCAAAGTTTATGTCACCATTATTATCTAAATATCATAAACACCAATTTAATATTAGATTATATAAATTACCAAAGTTTATGTCACTTCATTATTATTTAAATATCATAAACACCAATTTAACACGAGATTATATAAATTATTTGAAATAAAATTTAGGTCAAATTGATTCCGTGTGTTTTTATGATAAAATCGATAGTCCAGCCTACCAAAATCAATAACATATTTACCTTATTTTGCTTACATAACCCGAATGATCTAACATGTCCAAACATCACTTCTTTTGTATTGAGATATTTGCCTATGTATGAACGAATAATTGATTGGGAAAAAGTACAATCTCCTAGTTTGTTCTTCTAGAATAAAAAATATTTCCGTGTTAAAAAAGTGGTATTCAGATAAGAAATTTAGATATTTGAGGGAATGACGCTTCTTTAGTTCCCACTAAACTCCACCAATGTAAATGTGTAATAGGCTTGCCATATTAAAACAAAGCTCTTACATAAATTTAAAACAAAGCAATAAAATTTTTAATTTAATCAATCTCTTAAAATGGAGGCATTGTTCCAAAGAAGCTGGATGTATATACTTTTTAACAAGTTCAGAACTTAGAATCTTGTAATTCCTTCTTAGTTCTTATATAAGTTCTTTCATTCATTTTTTTCTTAATTTGTACATAAATTAAAAATTCGATTTCGTTTTTATGAAGAAACGTGTCTAGATAACTAATAAATGACTTTAACATCAAAAGTTACTTTAAGATAGAAGCAGTGAAAGTGACAAATTTTAGACTATCATGGTTATACATTTCCAATGTATAATAGTTTTAGGTTTTTATTCAATTACAACTTACCTTTAGCATGACTTTTAAATATCTGTAAAAGGTAATAAACTTCATGTTAGACAACCGTGTAAAGCTTCTGATTAAACATAACAATTATTTAGCAAAATGAAGCAGCAATTTCAGCACATATTATTATAACAAGGATTGATTTCTACTATGAATCCTTTGGGCATGCCGTGATCCTTATCATTGATTGAGATAAAAACAATGAAAGAAAAAAAAGGTAGAGAATTGAAAAAAAAAACAAGAGTATTATAATGATGAGGGCATGATTAGTGTCCACCTCAATGGCATGCTTTTGGGAGAGAATGTCTGGTTGGATTGGAGTTTATAGGATTGAGAATGAATTTCTCCGAATGCAGTGACCATGTCGTCCACTACCTGCTGTCGCTTCCTATTGACTTGTTGTAATCAGAACAACACAAAACAACTCACATTAACAATAATGCATGTTCTGTCTTGCATGGTTTTCTTTTTCTCTTTTCTTCTTTCACTGCCTCTTTTTCTTTAACGATTTCCCACTTTTGCTATGCCTTTTTGTGCTCCCTTTTTCTCACCTCTTCATTCGCTAAAAGATGTATGTGCAAACACTATTGTTCTACATCATTGCTCATGATTTTAGTTTTGGTCAACACCAATGGGGTTATTCCCCATCTTAAACTAATCACATTGTCTCATTCTTATTAACCTTTTGTACTTGCTTGCTGCATTAGATCAATGCAAATCTTAATAATACTAAAGTGTTTCAACGTAGGATTTGGATCAAGGATAGAAATATTATATTTCGTATTGTGTTTTTTATATTAAAGTTGGAGTACTTTTTAAATATTTCTATTAATTTTATTTTTTGTTGTTGAAAAAAAAAACTAAATTGTTTTAATTTTTTAGTATAGGTGTTGTTTTATACGTCTCTCAATTATTCAGCTTTTTTATAATACCAACAATGAGATTCACACTTAAAGTTTAAATTTTCTATCATGCTAATATAATAATAAAGTCTATAGTTATGATGTGCTACAACCTAATTAGCATGAGTTGAAGTCTTCAAATTCTAGTAGAGTTATTTGTAAACAAAAATTTAATAATCTTTCTTTTGATGAGTGTTACATATGTGTTTTCTATTAAATATATCTAGGAAAGTTTAAATTAACTCATGTTGAAATATCTAAGTTATTATAAAAATGTAAGAAATTTAAGTTTTAAATAAGAATTTCAGTGAAAATGAATAATATATAAAGATAAAGACTGACAATTTTTATTATTTTAAAAATTTAAATTTATTCATATAATCTAATAATTGTTTTAAGATGTTTTTCAATTCGAACTAATAAAGTACATCTCTCGAATCTATATTTCTATGGAACTTAGAGGAAAGATCCTAGCTAGTCGATATCCCTATAGAAAGTCATTTCCATTTATTAAATTAATATGAAAGTTGAGAGTACAAGGACCAAAGCAAAGCGTGTAAGATCCCAACATCATATTTTTATCCTAGCCTTGTGATTTGGACCTTCATCACCTTTGTCAAAAGTGGCCATAGAATTTAGCTCCATTTGTACAGTGATTTGATGTTACAATTCAATGCAACTGAACTATGAACATTATAACCTAGGGGACCATGGAAAAGACATTGTACTTTTTATTCATTCAAGAACCTTGTCTGGGTAAATGAATGGTTTTGTATTTTTAGATATTCATTTCAACCAACATAATCTAATACGAATAAGTCGTTTAAATAATAGTTCGTTTAACATATAATAAAAATAATAGGAGGAGTCAATACTTTATATTATGTGTTAACTGATTGTTTGGTGTGAGTTCAATATAGTATATATTTATGCACTGAGCAACTTATATAAATTAAGGACTTGAAAAGTTTGGTTTGTTTTTTATTAAAAAAAATCAATATTGTTTCCTTTAATTTTATAAAAAAAGTATTGAACTTGAGAAGGGATTGATCTAGAATCATTTTAAGCTTGAATATGCTTCGTTATATAATGAAATATATTACAGAATGTATGTTTAAATTTGTCTTCTCCTCAACCATGCTTTTGTTTTAATCTTATTTCTCTCACACTCGTTCTCTTTCTTCTTCCTCATAGCATTTTTCAACTCTCTTTTCCTTTTACAAGTAATCATATATCTCCAACTTTTCCCGTCACTATAAAAAAAATATTATTTAGAGATCAATTTTTAGCTATCAAATGAAATAGTTATTAATTATGATCAAAATAGTCACCAAATTAGATTTTGGTTGTTAAATAACTACAAAATATAAGTAATGATTGAATTTAGTGATAAATTAAGTCAAATAATTGGTATCTAACATTAGCTACCAAGGTTTTAGTGACCTATACTATTAGATTCCAAATTAGTCTCTAACTTAATTAGATATTAATTTAGAATATAATGACATAGGTTATTAAAACTTTGGTATTTAATGTTAGATACCAATTATTTGACTTAATTGGTCACTAAATTCAACTATTACTTCTATTTTGTAGTTATTTAACAACCAAATTTTAATTTAGTGACTACTTTGGTCACAATTAGCAACCATTTCATTTAGTAGCTAAATATTAGTCTCTAAATAATGTTTTTCTTGTAGTGTATGCACTATTTTTCATCCATCCTCGATTATTTCATAATTCAAAAGATCGTGTTTTAGCCTTTTCCCTCCTAAAATAAACAAATCTCATTGTTAATTCGCTTCGAATTTATTATTTTTGATATTGAGTTGTTTATATCTCCTTTGAGATCAAGAAACCTATTGTTAGTCATGAAATTTGATGTTACATTGATGATGATAAGAATTGATTGAAAATTCAGTGGTTAATAAATATAAGGAACATGGGCTCAATGATAGAATACTACAATCTACATTGTAGCAATATTAATACAAGTGAATGGTAGGAAGAAAAGAGATTTTGACTCCATGTTATATGTTAAAAAGTGTTATTGATTTCTTTTATAGATTTTAGAAAACTAAATACATTTTATGTGTGAAGAAATCTGTTGAAATCGTAAATAGACTTTAAAAAAGAACTATCTAATAAAATTCTCTTAAAAGTGAAATGACCGAACGATAAGAGAAAATGAATTATTTTTATAATTTTTACAATTAAAATAAAGAAACTAAATTAATTTTTTTTATCATCAATAAAAAAATATTAATTAGAAGTAAAAAAAATGTTTCAACTCTTAGACATGTCTTCCATTACATTCAATCTCAACTCTTATAACATATCTTGTATTATATTGATTATCATTCTTGTATTGAGACTGGTCATTTAGAATCTCCAAAAAAGTCTTACCTTATTGATTATATAAAATATTACGAACTTACTTTATTCAACAAAAATTATATATCGAATAGTTGAATATTTGATGAGATTTAATCTTGAATATAAAAATTATTAAATGAAGCAACTTAAACAATTTCACTTTCTAATTTTTTTTTCTTATTATATGCAAGCTGATCTCGGGGTCTATCATCCAAAATTAAAAATAAATTAATTAAAATTTCATATTAATAACTTAATTAATATATATTTTTAATAATAATATGCTTATAAAAATAAAAAAAAAATATCTTTTATCCTTACAATAAAGTCCAATATTCCACTCTTAACAATGATAGTCTTCCTCCACATATGATTGATCATTCTCATAAAGCCATTAAGTACCAACATGTCAACATGTGCCCTTGTAAAAGTATTAGAGTGAACTCAATTATAGCCATTAATTTGTGTTTACATGCTGTGCACTATTTTAGTTTTTGGATTAATTAAGCAGAGTGGAGACTGTTGGCTGATAATTTTCAAGTTCTAAACTAGCTTATCATGTCCATTTCTTAGTTATGAAAAAAATACTTCTTTTTATTTGGGTAGATGGAAGTACATATTAAAATTTACTTCATAGCTAAATTAATAATATTAAGAGTTTTTTAAAAGGAAAATAGTGTACAATACTTTTACATTACTGTTAAATCATAAACTATAAGTAGGGTTATTAACTTCTACCATAATGGTTTAGAAGTTATATCTTTAGTATTTGATGGATAAAAAAAAGGCAAAACAAATTTACATTTGTTTTGAATGTTTGAAGGAGTATTATTGTCACTACATGAAGAAATAACTTTTTTAAATATTAGATGAAAGTGAAATATCAAAGGTTAAATAAACAATTGATTTTTTAAATAAAAAATTGATTGTGTATAATATTTGAAGGAGTATTATCGTAATTGAACTTTCTTATTAATTATTTTGAATATTTCACATCAATTAATAAATAAATAGAAATGTTGTGTAAAAAGTGAAAGAGATTCAATTATTTAATAACCTATGTAAAATATAATAGCCTACATTGTGCCTCAATCACATCACTTTAAGTTATAATAGATGTAGAATATCACATATTTTACATTAATTTTAACCACGATCGAAGTAAAATAAGGTACTTTCATTGGTTTGACACAATTCAGATAGAATGTGATTTTTTTTTAAATTGATTTTTTTAGTTGTTTTCTATAAAGAAATTCAACTAAACATTCTTTTTCAACATATATTCATCTCTACTGATTCAATTATAAAAGTTCACTAAAACAATATATAATATATACTAAAAGTTCAACCTCACATTGCAACTAAATAAATCCTAAAACCAAAGCATAACCACTAATAATTTCTATCACACAAAAAATATATTGTCCACTTTCTTCCATTTTTAATATGGTAAATAACTCATTATCTGTAAATAGCTATAACATTAATAATAGATATTAATTTTATATTATACATATTACTATACAAATGAGGTTATTCATAAAATTTGAAATATATTATTACCTAATGCTAATAATATGTAATGAATTATGAACATTTACAAAAGACAATGTCAACAAGAGCATACATATTTATATTATTCAAATTCAATTTTTTGAAACTACTATCCAACCTTTTTTTTTTCAAATATAATTTATTTTAAAACTACCTAATCAAATAACATATTATCAACAATATACTTAAAATATTATTTAAAAATATATTTATGATATAATCAAATGAGATTTAAGTGATGTAAAATCTCTCTCATAAATTACTACCACATCTTTTTCTAAATTAATTCTGTAATGCGACGTAATAAGTGCGTTCTAGAGAAAAATGTGAATGCATAGTTAATTTTATAAGCTAGGCATATCAAATAAAGAATAAAAGGTGGAGAAATGAATATAGTAATTATTTAATAAAAATCAATAATAAATATGTCTAACAAAAGTAAAAAGAAAAATGGCAATCCTCTTATAATTATTATAAATAATATAAATATAAAAATGAATGTCTTAACTTAATATTGAGCTATTATAACTTATTGGCCTGTAACTTATAGTTTAATACTTTTGTTGGAAAACATTTTTCTGTCGTTTTCTTCTTCCAGCCCCATAATTTCTAACTGCACGTCTATAATTTTTCATAAATGACTTTTAACTTATCTGTTCTAAAAATTTTTCAAAACAAACTTTCTAAAATTTTTGGAATGTAATTTTCACAACAAAATTTCTGGAATAAGATTTAGAATAAAATTTCTGGAACATTTTTCAAAAGACATGTACATCCTAGAATGAGTTTTTTAAAAAAGAATTTCTAAAATACTTTTTTTTTTTTTTCTGAAATATACATCTTTTAAAATGAGCTTTCCAGAAAAACTTTTCAGAACATTTGATAGTTTCTAAACTAAATCTTTTCCCGAAATGAGCTCTCTATCTTCTTCTTTCTCTCATAGAGTGTAGTACAAAACAGAAGTGCAGCAGTGGTGGCGCCAGTGGCATGGAGCAGTGAGGTAAGATAATTTTATCTTTTTCTATTAATATGAGGTTGAGTTAGTAATAATGGGGTGCAGAATGAAAAAAAAAACCCATTTGTTCTCTAACAATAGAGTATAAATTTGGGTTGCTATGACCTATTTTAGCTAGTCCATTCTGGATTAAGTTATAGAAGGCTCAGTACAAAATAGTTGGTCAGTTATAGATTCTCTGAGGTAATAGCTTAATTAGGTTTTGAAATTATGTTTTTAGAACAGGAAAAATTCGAAAAGATTCCTTATATTTGCTTCATGTGAATTTTTCTACTAGATTTAAAATGTGTAAAATGTTCTTTAAACTTTTAAAGCTACTCAATGCAATTTCATCACAGCTATTAAAAATTGGACAAAAGAAATTACATGCGACGATCCTAGAAGATGATAACATGAATACATTTTCGTCTGTCTTTTTAAAATTATGGAATTGGAAAAAATTTCACAATTCGAAATGTTTAAAGAGCATTTTATACACTAAGAGAAAAACAAACAAAACAAAATCCATATAATCAAATATAGGTTTGAAAATAAAAACAGTCAAAGAATTAGGAAACTGGTAAAAAGTTGGTAAACTATTTATAATAGTGTAGAATAGTGGGGTTAATATATTATTTTAAAAGGCTTAAAATTAAATACTAAATTAGTAGTAGTAGTATATAAGGTTGTTTGATTGGTTAACTATTCAAAAAAAGCTTTTTCTTTTTTCTAATCCACTCAAGTAGGTTGTTTTTTAATGAAAGATACTCGTGGTTATAAAAGAAAACATATACATGGTTTTTTTCTAGAGTTCTCCCACGTATATATGAATGCTTGTTTGATAATAATATATAAGTAAACTTATTATGCTATGTTATTTGATATAATAATTTTAGATTTATAAATTGTAGTTGGTAAAATTAAGCTTGATCTCAAGTCTAATTAGAAGCAATTTTGTTGGTCTAACTCAAACATTTTATTCAGATTATTCAGTCACGAACAACTCTAATGCTATTAAATATGGAATTACAATCTTTAACATTAACTAATTAGTAAATAAATTTAAAAGCTTGTTATTTTGTAATTCTATAACATTGTTGTTTACGTTAATTAATAACGAAAAAAAAATTTGAGAAAACTGAGTCACCCCATAAAAAAAAAAAAAAAACTTTATTTTTACAAAGAATGAAACAGTGGCAACAAAATAAATTTGATTTTCATAGAATTTTAAGAAATAAACATTGAAAAAAAAAACCATTTCCTTTACACGGTCTAGTTTATTACGTTATTTATTGCTAAGGTACATTTTCCAACACCACTGTACAACCTTTACTTTAAAAACACTATTCAATTAGTTTACACATCAAGAAGAACCGATTTTTCTTTCTTCACTTAGTCAAAAGAAAGATCGAGAATGAAAATAGCATAACTCAGGGAATGTTCACATAAACATTTGTGTTCTTCTTGAGTCCAAAAGGTGTAACCTCACTGTCACACACATCAGAGCCATGCCACACATGTCTAGGCACAAACCTCCTGAAATAGAAGTAATCAGAGCTAAGATGAGAGCCTTCAAGCACCTGAATCTGAGCAAAACCTGGTCTCCAATCATCGTTTCCCATGAGCTTGAGGTACAAGTAACAAATGGGGGACTCAACACATGGTGCTGTCACCTCAAATTGGTCCACCATACATGCTTGGAATGGTTTCCTTGGCATGTCATCAAGAACCCTAGGATCCAATGGGTCAACTTTCCTTAAGTGCTTCGAGTTTAGGTGCCTCACCACTATGCCATTTGACTTTGTGTCACCAAACCTTAGGCTCACAAGGTTTGAGGTTTCAGCTCCCCATGTGCATGTCGTTTCTATGGTGATCACATAGGTGCAGTTTTTCTGCTTTGTGCAAACACAAGTTTAGATACTTAAAATTATAATGTGATTTTATGTTTAAGTATCGTTACAAAACTAACTTTTAGGAGAATCAAGCATTTCGTTCTGATATTACTTGTTGAGAAAATTCGAGGGGCATAACTGAAAAGATCTCATAAAAATGAGAAAACTACATAAAGAAATAACATCACCTTCAATCTAAAATCTTAAGGGAATGACACTACCTTCAACTCAAAATACCTTAAGTCAGTATGTTTATGGGTCTTCTTCCTTATATATTGTTCAACTTACTCATTTATATCTAATATGAGATTTAGACTCACGTTTAAATACCTAACAATAACTTACTTATAGTTTGTTAATTTCTTTTTCTAAGTATTGTTGCTTAGAAATTATATATAATGTTGTTGTATATGTAAATGGTTCCTTCTTATTATTCCTTCGTATCAAATCCGGATCAATTACTATAAGTTAAAAATTATGTTTTGGTTATATTTTTTAATCTAATTATATAAGCTGGTTAATCTTCAATTTAATCTTATTAGTTGTTGATTATTCACTAACACTCTCGATGAACAAATTAAAAATGCAAATTATAAAATAAAGAAAAGACTTTTGTATAACGTATTCTTTTGTCAAAATCACAGAAAAATGGTATAACATTTTTCTAATCAATGTCCGAAACTTCTTACTTAATAAGTAGGAAAAGATTACCTTATATCATATTTGAAAAATATGGCAATGTAAGAAATGAAAGGAATTGTATCTGCTTTGGTGACATGTCAAATCATGTACTATTATTTCATTATGTGTGTTAAATTTCACGCTTCTTAAATGGAAAACAACTAACAGATGAAGTCATTTTAAGGGTATTTATAATTACATTTAATAAATATTCTTAAAAATGAATGTTTATTACATTTAATTATAATAAATTAAATGAATAATATTTTAATATTTGAAATATTTTTTGTGAAGTAAAACATGTCATTCTTTTATTGTTTATTAGAACGTAAAATTTAAAATTAATGTTAAGTAATATTATAAAATATTAAAATTTAGTTTATCTAATGAAAGAATGATACTTTAAATTTGACTTAGTATCTCAAGATTTGAAATTAAATAAAAAAGGAAATTGAATTAAATAGTATTTAAAAGGAACAAAAATGGAATTAAATTGTCAAAATGTAAGAGTTATATATATGTCTTAACGGGGATAACTCTTGAAAAAAACTCTATTTTAAGAATGAGAATTCAAAATTATAAATGACATGACCACAGTAAAGAAAATTGTAAAGGACTTTAACTATGATCAAATAATACACCCTATTGCTTTATTAAGAACGTTTCCAATATATATCCTAGTAACAAAAAAACTTATAAGTAATATTGTTAAATAAAAAAAATACATTTTTAGTTACCTTAAGTTCTGGTGCTTCTAGACTCTCACCACCAGCAACAAGAACATGCAAAAGCACACAAAAGCAAATAAATTGCCCTCCAATGATCTTCATCAACATCCCCATTCTTTCAAGCACAATGCACTTATTCATCTTAACATGGAATATATATGACACTCTGGAATTTTATTCTTAGCTTGATTCGTTCATAAAGTGCATATTCCTAAATCTTTAAACGCCATAGCTCAATATATATGTCTTTTTAATATTTTATTGAAAAATGTTCCTTTAATTTTACTTATGCTTCCTCACCTTAACCAGAGCTAATTTTTTCTTCATTAACGAAAAGTATCTCTGACTAATCTTAACCAGTTGTCGTGTGGAAGGTTAAAGCTAGATTCCCTCACCTTTTAGTCACTTGATTAGAGGGCAACCATGTCATATTTATATTCCCTGCTCGACTTTAAATCTTTTACTACGAAGCCTTCATGAAGGCTTTTGTCTCTTTTAACTACAATTCAAACAATGTAATTTATACTAAAAGAAAATCTATATTAGTTAAAAGATAACTTTAGTACACAAAATAAATTATATATAAGTAAGAAATGAAAGAAATTCATATAATAGTACAAGAGAAAAATATTTGAGGTGAAAAAAACTTCAAAGGTAAATATTTTGATAGATGTGAGATTTAGAGAGAAAATATATTTGTTATAGAAAATTTGTAAAATAATTAATTTTTTAATATACAAATATGTAGGATGAGAAATAAACACCAATACAATATCAATAAACTCACATAGAGGATTAAAACATCATTTTTATAGTTTAAATATTACGATAATGAATTTGTGAATTTAAATATATGAATATTTTTTCATACATTACTTAATTTTCTCAATTTTTTTATTCCAGTAGGACTGAAATTTACACCGTAAAAAAAGTTTATCTGTTTAAAATTTACTCCTTACATATACAGTGGCTAGCATACACGAACCCTTGTTATAATGAAAATACTAAAAAGCTCTACTTTATGTAATATGGAGATGAACATCAGAACCAAGTTATTGGGTAACACAATGAAGGAGAATGCAGTGACGTACATTATCAATTATACTTTCCTTGGTTCAATCTAAAAACTAAAAAGCCATTCATCCACTGACACAACAATCTTATATCTTCAACTAAACTCATCATGCAGAGATACTAAAACGTAAATTTGATGAACAAGAAATGCTTATGCAATAGAACCATTTGAACAATGTATTGTGTACGTATGCTTCGAGCACAAGGATATAGGTTGCGTGATAAAGATAGCAGTTAAGGCAACGTAAATGTTCATTTTGGTTAATTATATCGTTTCAACTAATGTTATTTCTACATCTAAACCGATGCACATTACCTTACACCTACCATTTTGGATAGAGGACACAGTTAGTGGGGACACTAAGGGTGGTTGAACTTTGTATTTTGTTTTCTTCTTAGAGTGGTAGGTGTATGTGTAGGGGTTTAAGTGTATAGAAATGAAAATATAGTTATATCATGTTCTTCTAAGATTACTACTTAGCATGAAGGGAGCTAAGTTCATACTGTGGTTTCCTTCTATGGCAGGCATGTTATCTGTCATGTAGTGTGTGGTTATGTCAAAGAATATGGTAAACAACGAGGACACAGTGACTACTCGATAGGATCTTCTTATCAGTTACTTTGGCTCCAAGAATATTGGTTGTGGGAGTTACATCTCACCAAAACTTCTTGAGTTTTTTCTGCTGATAATGAACCTCCATTGTCGGTGGCTTTGGGGTTTCAAACTGGTTTAAACCTGTGGTAAAAAGATTGTCCATTCACATTGATTTGGAGATGCCAGATAAGGGATATAAGGATATAATATAACCTATAATCAATTCAAGAAAACAACTAGGAAACTGACGTTAATAATTGATGATGAATTGAAAAGTATATAATGTTTTCGTTGATGTGCTATCATAATAAATTTACAAACCAGTTCCTTTTTACTTGAACACACTTCACACATTGACTCGGATATGTCACTGCAAGATCGGTATTAAAAGAGACAAATCTCAAAAATGGTTTGTCTTCTATAAGAAGGAGTTCAAATGGTCAAGTGAACTAGATTGTCTTGGACACCACTCTAGAGTTGTTCTAACAACTGATCTCATTAAAAAAATGAAAAAATAAGACACTTGAAGATCTTAGGAAGACTTTACAAAGTGCAACAACCACAAGTTATCATTCTATAAATTACCTACCAATGAGTTCTACTGCATCCACAGTTCAGACTCAAACAAACAGTGTGTAAAGTTTACATTTTCTGTTTTGTACTACTCTAGAGCAAAGAAACATGGGTGCTCCTTCTCTACAATCATTTGCATTGTCAGCAATGTTTCTCTTCTCATTGATCATAATCCCTCAGCTTGTAGTAGGGGGCATTACCAGACACTACCATT
>Ga0123340_1003153_pt1 | contig 15330 bp, 14 predicted proteins | sample SirMexnodulemix_FD_89961 | JGI IMG/M metagenome (GOLD analysis project Ga0123340, IMG submission 89961) | Root nodule microbial communities of legume samples collected from Mexico - Siratro Mexico nodule mix | ecosystem: Host-associated > Plants > Roots > Nodule | place: Mexico: Nepantla... | reverse complement strand
TATTTTTAAGAATTATATTTTAAATGACTTTAAATTAGCAATTAATATTTTTAAATTGATATGTATAGAGAGAGATTTTTATTAATATTTACATAGATTTTCGTAAATGTAATTAATTATATCAAACATAATTATTATGCATTGTTACATATAATTGAATATATATTTTTTAGATAATTGATTACGTTGTTAACATATATCCGATAGTAAGAAGTAACGAACTGTAATTTATGTGTAATTTTCACATCTAAACTCTAAACTTGTCAAAATCAATGTTATTAGATTAACTTATTATAGAAATTGAGTCATATGTTAATACATAAAAATAGTAATTGTCGAAGTTGTTGCGTATAGATGGTAAGAGAACACATACACACTTAACTATTTCAACCTCAATGTTTCAAATATTAATTAAAATTAATAAATTATAATTATATAAATATAAAAACATATTAAATGACAATAGAAAAAATAAAAATAATCAAAATATAATAATCTAGAAGTAAGTTACTTATAAAAATTTATAAGGAAAAAATTAATTAATATAAATTGTTTAAATTACCTAATAAATTAAAAATATTTAATAATTTAAAACAAGAATGGATAAAAATATGGTACTAATATTAGAACGGATACATCTTCTTATCTAATTTAAAAATAAAATAGTATCTATACATATACCTATACTAAATAATTAAAGTTAGAATCAGAAGGAATTAATTTAGCTATACGAAATTATTGATGATCCTAGTGTTTCGGAAATTAATTATTGGATAGAATATTGCACTAGAAGATGACTAAGAACATCTCATACAAATAAATTTTTACAACAAAACTAATTTGCTATTTTCCTAGTGTTTTTCATTACAATACCACTAACCCCTCATCTTACCCAAAACACTTTCGTCATTTTAAATAAAATATTAATTATGAAAAAAATCAATGACTTACTTAATTTTCACAATATTATTATTTTAGCACAAGAATAGTAGAAAATAAGTATATATTTAATATTATTAAAATCATAATAAGTATTATCATAAATAGGCTTAATTATTTATTTGATGCTTGTACTTAATATTTTTTATTTTTATACTTACAACTTATTTATTTTAGTTGTTAGATATATTGTTTTTAATCTATTTCAGTTTCGATACATACAAACCATAAATTCTAAAAGAGATTAAAATAATATGTATATAGACCTAAAATATTAAGTTATATAAGGATTAAAATAGATAATTTTTAAGTGCCAAAACTAAAAGATAAAATTACAAAAATTAAATATTTTAAACATAAAAATTGTATTTTAGTTTACGGAAATAAATTGTATCTATAATATAATACAATGCTATGGCAACTCAATATAACAGAAATGATAAATTAAAGGAGAGATGAATTAAGAGCATCCTTATCATATATCAATAAGGATAATAATTACTATAGTTTATACTCATCAAAGCCATTAATTCATGTGATTTTTTTAAGAAAAAAAAAAGTCATAAATTGAGGCCATGGGAGAGGGAGAGAAGGAATAAAAAAGTTTGACTGATGGAAGGGTGAGGTGCATAGGTCATAAAATAGGCGTAACGCAGAGAATCTTCACATTGATGTCACACTTTCAATCAAAATTGTCTTTTGCTCTCGCTTTCTCTCTCCTCTCCTCTCTTCTCTGTCTAACCCCAAAATCTTGAGGCTCAACCCACCATCCAATTTTCAACCATAATTGGTCGCAAAAGCTAAAACCTTTTTGGGTTCTTATCATCTTCCATCAATTCGCCAATAACAGACAGAAGAAAAGCAGCGTACCCAGAAGAAACGAATCCGAAAGTTCAAATCTTTCTGCGATATTGACGGGGAAATGGAAGAAATTGGACCTGATGTCTGGTGTGTCTATTATGTTTTTTATTTCCAGTACTTTGATTCAGTAGCATGTTCTTCTGTAATAAAGTTTCGTATTTTCTCTTTCCCTAGTCTTTTGAGATATTTTTTGTTGGTTTATAACTTGTGAATGCTATAGAAATGGTTTTTTATAATAGCCTTCATGTTTGAATTTCTATTGGCTGTTGTCCATCATAACTTAGTTGGATTTTGGGATTCATCCTATGGGGATTTCATAGTGGTTGTTGGATTTTCAATCTGATACGCGGTGTCAAGTTGTTAACTACTGTACAACGATTTTACTGAAGAATCCGTCGTTCGGATAGTGGTTGGGAGATCATTGAGCACTTTAATGTTTAGCTGTAATGGAAATATGTCTGGTGCGAGGGAGAAGCAATGAGGATGCGATTTTCATTGGTGATTATTAATTAGTCAATCCTGGTACAAACAATCGAAAAGGTTGCATTTTTTTTTTATTGTGCTTTGAATGTTCCGGTGGTCATTTAGAACATTGGAGTTTAGTTTTATGTCTCTGGTGATTAGTGGTGACCAAGTTAGCCTAAACTTTTTAAGTTCAAATGTGTACCCTTTTAACCAATCCAAGAGATTTTGTTGTATGATGAAGAATCTTCTTATTAATGGTCATGCGTTGAACTGCAGTTCGGATCTAGAAGTTGATGATATTAGATGCCCCAATATAGCAGAGAAAGATGTCAGTGATGAAGAGATTGAAGCAGAAGAATTGGAGCGGCGGATGTGGAAGGATCGAATCAAGCTCAAAAGGCTAAAGGAAAGACAGAAGCTGGCGATTCAGCAAGCTGCAGAGAAGCAAAAGCCAAGGCAGTCCAGTGATCAAGCTCGTAGGAAGAAAATGTCCAGAGCACAGGATGGGATTCTGAAGTATATGCTGAAGCTTATGGAAGTCTGCAAAGCTCGTGGATTTGTGTATGGGATCATTCCCGAGAAGGGAAAGCCAGTTAGTGGTTCCTCTGATAACATCAGAGCTTGGTGGAAGGAGAAGGTAAAGTTTGATAAGAATGGCCCTGCAGCTATAGCCAAGTATGAAGCTGAGTGTCTTGCTATGAGTGAGGCAGATAACAGCCGAAATGGTAACTCGCAGAGCATTCTCCAAGACCTGCAAGATGCAACACTTGGATCACTCTTGTCTTCTTTGATGCAACATTGTGATCCTCCTCAGAGGAAGTATCCATTGGAAAAGGGTATACCCCCACCCTGGTGGCCAACTGGTAATGAAGATTGGTGGTCACAGTTGAATTTACCTCATGGTCAGAGTCCTCCTTATAAGAAGCCGCATGATTTGAAGAAGATGTGGAAAGTGGGGGTGCTTACTGCTGTTATAAAGCACATGTCACCTAATATTGCAAAGATAAGGAGGCATGTCCGCCAGTCAAAATGCTTGCAGGACAAGATGACAGCGAAGGAAAGTGCAATTTGGTTGGGGGTATTAAGTCGAGAAGAAGCTCTCATTAGGCAGCCTAGTAGTGACAACGGTACATCTGGAATAACTGGAATGCTACCTGGTGTTCCTGCTGAGAATAAGCAAGCTGCTAGTAGTGCAAGCAACTATGATGTTGATGGTACTGATGATGGCATTGGTTCTGTTTCATCTAAAGAGGATAGGAGAATTCAGATTAATGACACTGAACCATCAGATAACTTGCAAAGGGTTAGGAAGTCTGTCCAAGATGCAGATCAATCTAAGAAGCGACCGAGGGCGAAAAAACCCCGGTTGAATTCAAGGGCTGTTGACAAACCACCAGCACAATCTGACAATGAAATTTTACATGTTGAGCCACGAGGCAAAGGGCTCAATATTAACCACACAGAAGCACAAGTAGTTCGAATCCAGATTAATGAACAGTCCAATGAGACAGATTCTGCTGCAAGGCCACTAGAAAAGGAGCTTGAGGTGCCTGCGCAACTACCGCCACCCGAGTTTGATCATTACTCTTATTTACATACAAATAACTTAATTTCCTCGGAAAGTATTTATACGAGTGGAAGGGCAATACAATATCCCGAGTTGCAAAACCCTGGCATGCATCATGAAACCACTTATAATCTTTATGATCCAGCAGCAGGGCATGAGCCTGGTCATGATAGGCAGCAGCTACATCCTGGGAACAACAGTGAAGCAAGGCCAGAGATTGATGCAGTTCATGAACAAGGTGTGCATATGAAAGCGGATGAAATTACTGGAGGAGATTTGCAATATTTTGGTAAAGATGCATTTCACAATGAGCTTGATAGACCTATTGATCACTCTTTCTTTGGATCACCGCTTAGTAGCATGTCATTAGATTTTGGAGGACTTAACAGTCCATTCCATTTAGATGATTTCTTGGGTGATGATGAAATGATACAGTACTTTGGAGCATAATTTATTGAAACTGCAAGCTCAGCAGAGACAGTAAGTGCTATTATTCTTCTCTTGTATAATGCTATGTAAAAATTGTATATCATGATCCATGACTGCTGTATTGTATTCATCCTTTTCCAGGAATAACAAAAATTCCAGTACCTGTTGCTTATCTGGGTAAAGGATCCCAGATTGGTATTAGTGTCTATGGCGTTTGAGGTTCAATTTTTTAAACTGACAGGTCATAAGCACGGTATTAGAAGAACTGAAGCATGAACTCCTGTATTGATAGCCAATTTCCATAACAATAAATATGTTTTGGGGTAGCATGTAAACTTATCAATTGTTGTATTCACTGAACTGCACATATGAATGTTTAGCTAGCATTTTTAGAATAGGGTTGCCTCCAAATTTAATAAATTATCCTTGTTTCCATGCTCTTTCCTTCTTGTGTAGGTTACATAAAAGTGTGTGGATTGCATGTGCTTGTTTCCGACATCCCCATTTGCATACATCCCCCTTTGCATACCCCTTAATATGTTTCCCTAGGGAAAGTGATCTTTTCCTATGGACGAAAAGTTTGAGATTATCAACTCACGCCTATTCTTTTAGAATTTCATTTTATAATAATATATAACATATACCAACAAAAAATGTGAGAGGATTAGGATCTCATACAGTGAATTTGAGGATCTATTCCGGTTCGGCTAATATGTTGAGTTTTCCAACGAATCAACTGTGCATTTGTCCATATTAGGAATATAAAAAAGGGGTATCTCTACATAATTAAATGAAAAGGTCATAGACATTGTGATAAGAGTCACTTGGGCTTAGTGCTCAACTACGGACCATAGAATCAATAATGTGCTCTCAAAGTGTCGGCAACGTAAGGAGCACTATCATGCTGTTTTAATATTCATTCGAATTTGATGAATTGCGATTCTTGTTTTATTGTTCTATTTTTCTTGGTTCCTTCCTTCCCCCACACTACATCCCAAACCCTTAAAAAAATAGTTTTAAGACCTTGTTTTAACATAAGACGACTATTGGAGGACTATCTTTTGGGATCTTCTCATATCCTCGTACACATCATATAAGATTTTGATTTCTCTACGGTCACATCTCAACTCTAAACTACGGTCGAACTCTTATAGTGATTGACAAAAAGAGTGGGAAAAGGATAAAATTTGAAGTCTGTATCAATATAAAGCTTAAATTTACCAACTTTTATAAAGAAACAAACCTATGCTATGCTTTCATTTGTAATTTTAATCTTTGTTTTTAACTTCTAAAAAATAGTTTTTTTAAGAGATTGTTTATTTCACCTCATATTAAAGCTATTTAGTTTGTGTACTCAAATGAAAATGTACTCACAAGTTAGCTACCCTTTGCGCCAGTAATTCGTACGTAAGGTTTGTATTAAGTCATTAATTTTTTTTTTCAATTAGCTCGACCCGTATTTAAAAAGAACGGTCATGAGACGAGGAAAATTACCACTAACGCACCCTGAATTGTATCATTCTTTAGCACTTCTTAGCACTTTAAACACTGCAGTCAAAAAGGAGATGAAAATCATTCTTTACTTTGGGCAGAAACTCTTAAAAAATACATTCAATACCCCAAAATCCCTACTAACAAAATAGAGCCAATAACAACCAAAAAAACTTCTAAATACACATCATTTTCACCTCCTTTTCCTTTTCATGATACTGACAAAACAAAGGCAACAAAATTAGTATTGATTTATATATCTTCAGCATTTAAAATCGGTAAAACAAAGAGTCATTGTATTTTTTTTTTCCCATAACGTACAAGTTAAAACTCAATTCTCATTACACGGAACAATATGCAAAGGAGTTGAACACGAGCTTACAATGAATAAAATACAATGAAAGGGGGGAAGATGAGGTCATCAATACATCGGTACATAAGGAGTTGTTTCCTATGGACAGTTTCTGTTTTTTGCCTTTACGAACCCTACAAACTTGCATTGGATGTCACAATGCCTTTACCAAAACTATATCAGTATTTCGAATATTGTTTTCCATAATATAAATAGTGTCCTGGCAGTCCTGCGCTAATCTCGAAAGAAATTTATCAGCTACCTCCCTTACAGATTGTCCTCAACTGAAACAAAACAGGTAATGGTATAGAAACCGTCTAGTTTTTTAATCATGGCTGAAGATATTATTTCTACAGAAAAGGCTATAAAGGATGCAAGAAAGAAATCATTTAAACCAGCATATAAAATATTTAAAGAAGTCTAGGACCCTCAAATTATACTTTTAAGACAGTTAAGTACCTGCCGCTATCAAATAAATCTGCAGCCCGCTCTTAGGCTGCCGATATTTCTTTCATCTCGCATAATCAGAATGCAGCCTTCTCTTTCTCAGTCTGCCTATATTTCAGTATTATCAAACATCATTTACAACCCAAACTTCTTTGGTCTCAAGAAAGTGGAAGAACCCTTTCGTAAACCTGGCATGGAGATTTGCTGCTGATGCTTAGCTGTCTTGTCCTTCTCCTTCTGTTTCTTTTCTCTCTCAACCTCTGCTTGTACCTTCTTCAAGTTCTCCATCTCCTCCTCCATGGCTGTTTTCTCTTGTTTCTGTCTCTTTTTATGCTCCAGTAATGATGTATCAGACTCCTTGACAGAGAAAAACATGGGTCCCAACTCAGCCAGCCATTGGGGCTCCACTGCCGTGGCACACTGCATGTACTCCTTCGTGGTCAGAATTAACTCGTGATAAACCACATACTCAGGAGTGCAGCCCATACCATAGAGAGCACTACTGGGATGAAGATGACACGGCATCCCATTCCGGCAGTTAACATACTCTCCCACACCCTTTAACCTTGCTGCATTGTGAAAATATGCAGAACAAATTGCTTTTCTGACAATGTCTGTATCAGGCCAACATGAGGTTAAGGGGATCTTTAAAGTCTTGAGAATGTCAAGCAACTGGGATCTCACCTCTCTAGCTTTTCTTAGACCTTTTACATGCAAGAAATGATCATTGCACCAATCACCTCTGTAATCATGCTGTTTCCATTGCTGATAAACATTGTACAGGGTTAAATGATCGGATTCTGGCACAAAAAATCTTTCCCGTGCAGCGTCACTCTCCTCTGCCCGATCCTTGGGTCTAAAGAAAACAGATGGCACTGAAAGCATGGAAACAATTGTCAAAACCTCCTCAAGACACCCTAACAGATCACCTGTCAAAAGCATCTTGGCAAGTGGAGGGTCCAGCGGGAATTCAACCATTTTCCACCCAAGATCAGTTAATCCCCCCACATTGTTAAGGGCACCCAGCACCCACAACTGGTACATCGAATTGAGAATATTATCTTGCGGAGGTGGATCCATGAAATCAAAATCAAGTAGATTTTCAACTTTCAGAGATTTCAGCAACAAGACCACATTACCAAGGTTAGTCCTCTGAATCTCTGGAACAGGACTGTGCAGCATTTCATTTAAGTAAGCACTCTCAGTATACAACCTATAGCATGTACCAGGGCCAGTTCTACCAGCTCGACCAGCACGCTGGTCAGCGGCAGCCCTGCTAACAGGGAAGACCTGGAGAGCATCCATGCCCATCCTAGGGTTATACACTTTCATTTTACCGTAGCCTGAGTCTATCACATAGAAGATACCATCAACAGTTAATGATGTCTCAGCAATATTAGTGGCTACAATGCATTTTCGGGCTCCATCTTCAGCTTTCTGAAATATCTTAGCTTGTAAGTCGGCAGGAAGCTGAGAGTATATGGGAAGAATCAAGAGTTTAGGAACAACTTTATTTGAAGACGACGTCATCTGCTCCATTCTCTCTGCAAGGGCATAGCAAGCTGCCTCAATCTCATCTTGGCCAGTCATGAAGATAAGGATGTCACCAGGAGGACTGGTTATATGAATAGTCATAGCCTGCTTCACTGCACCTTCAACATAATCTTCAACTGGAGTTTTACTCCATAATATATTCACAGGAAATGTTCGCCCAGGAATGTGAAAAATCGGTACACTGCAAGAATGCCACAATTAGGTTGAATATAACAATAGTCAATAACAAGAAACACTGCAAGATAACAAAGTAATTTTACCTTCCAAAGAAATTTGAAAATTTCTGTGCATTCAGAGTCGCAGATGTAACAATCAGCTTGAAATCACGACGTTGAGCTACAACTTTCTTCAATATCCCAAAAAGAACATCAGTGTTTAACGATCTTTCATGGGCTTCATCCATGACAATAACCCTGAAACAGTTTCAAACAAGATTGTTTTTTTATTGCAAACAAACAATAAGGTGTGAACGTAGGGGGCAAATTTTGTTAATATTTCCATACCGATACTTGTCTAGATCAGAGTCTTTGAGTGTTTCACGTAGAAGTACACCATCAGTCATGTACTGTAAAATTTAAAAGTAGAAGTTTAGAGCATATCACACAAAGTTTATGATTAACGCGTCCACTGTCAACATAGTTACATTATATGCCCACATCATGATACAGAATTTAGACACCTTATGTCAATTAAAGAATGTTCAATGAAAAGAACCTACACTATAGCATTGTAACATGAAGCAGAACAATTATTTCTAATAAATACAAGTTGGGTTCACCTTTATAATGGTAGTTGGCCCAGTCACATCCTCAAAACGTATAGCATAGCCAACTTTATCACCCAACTCTGTATCCATCTCTTCGCTAACTCTCTTGGCGACACTCATAGCTGCCACACGTCTTGGTTGGGTGCAACCCACTATACCACCTATAGTATAGCCATCCTCATGCAGATACTATTCAGAAAAATCAAATTTTAAGATGTTTATCTGGGATTCTATTCTTGATTGGATAAACGTTAATTAACAAATACAAGATATTGGCAAAGAAAATAAAAAGGCAATAAAACCTGTGTCAGTTGTGTTGTCTTTCCTGAACCAGTTTCTCCAACTACCACCACCACCTGATTTTCACGAACCACCTGCACATTGTATATCAACAAAAATATTACATTTATGAACCAGGACTGAGAAACAAAAAATCCAATTGGAAAAGGGACATGAAAAAATTACAAAATGCAAGACCATAACAGGAGGAAAGAAGGAAAAGGGACTTAGTTATGCTATATCAAAATCATATGATAATAAATATTGAGTTGACATGTTCAAATCCTAGTTCCCTTCCACATGATATAAAGATGGACAAAACTATAATGACTAATATATTCATGTCCTAACTCTGAACATTTAGACAGTGATTGATTGTGATCATTATAATCCAAAAGATTGAATGTAGGTACCTAAAATTTTGACCAAAAACAAACCTATCAATAATTGTCACATGCATAACCAAGAAAAAAGGTTAACCTGTAATAACTCTTCTCTAACTGAAAAAATAGGCAGATATTGTCTTTGCTCTGCAATGGTTTTTGACTTAGCAAAGTCACTCACAGCTTCTCCCTTCTTCAAATGCTGTGAAAACTTAGCTTCCTCCTTAAAATCAATTTCACCATCTTCACCCACTTCAGCAGTGTCTGCATCAATCTAGCATTTGCAAAATTTTAAATAAGATGAAGTCTTCAAACACGAAAAGAGAAAGCAAAGGACATGATTATTCCAGATTCCCAGAAGAATACCTGCTCTGCTGTTTTCTCAACGCCCAAGATATCACCGAGCTTTGAGCCTGCAAGTTCCCAAAAGCGTTGGCGAGACTTGTTCATACTCTGCTTTTCATGGATTTCTCTAACCAGAGCAGAACCTTTCCGAGATATTATAGCCATGTCAGATGTTGGATCTTTTAATGGCATAATTGGCTCAGCCTGCTTAGTAAAAACAACTCTGCCATCAAGGAAAGGAGGCTTTGTATCTGTGGCCAACAGGGAAAGAGTAATTAGTAAAAAAATGGAGTAATACCAAGCAAAATAAATTACAACGTCAAAGTTGGCCAGATGAATATTTACCATGAACAAGAAGAATAACTTTGTGTTCTTCCTCATCATCAAATTCAGTCTGAACCTCTGTACCTCTAACAGCTCCAGATCTCAGCAGCTGCCTATCCTCCCATTGAGCATTATCAGCTGTGAGCTGGGACAACTTTTTGCTCTGTGCAAGGGACATCTTGGTCCCATCTCTTCGAACCTGCATTATTGACAAAAACATTTAATAAGATTACAAACCCATACCAACATGCCTAAACAGCACGCACCAACACATTAAACGGTTCTCAAATAAGCAAAATCAAGAATATTTCACCATATAGAACAATAAGAAAAAATGTGCATAGTACATACATACAGCAAACACAGATGACGATTATTGCGTGAATAGCTATTCTCTATGATGCACAAATACAGTGAGAATATTGGATACAATACAAGTATCAAATACATTACATGTCCAATATAGTGAAAGTTAAATTTTTAAAATATAGGGTACAATATACTTAAGATACATATTCAAAACAATCAAATTCCTCTCTCTATATAGATTAGAATACCTATCTTGAACAAGAGTATGTATACCCAAATGTCATTCACCCAAAAGCCCCCTAAGATGGTAGATTGCAACATAAAATACATATCCATCTAGCTTACCAAACCACAACCAAGCACGTGAACATAGACACATAACTGATCCAAATTAAACCATGTTACTCATAAGAATAACTTTCATAGATTTCAATCTTTAGCTAGATGAGATTAAAGTAAACATAACCAAATTAAAAAATACAGTGAATAAAATTTTCCACACAACCATCTATAAACTAAAATATACAAGTGACAAGATGTAGAACTTTTTCTCATGCAAGCTTTTCCATTTTATCAGATCTTCTTATAGCCAGTAACTGTAGTTCATGTACTTTATATTTTAATTGGTAGCACGAAGCTAAAGGACTAACAATTGTGCAAATACAAGCAAGGAGAAGTTAGTTTATACATGTTAAGAAATTCTAAAAGTTACCAGTCTTTTGGCCAACTCAGCCTCTTTTTTCTGAAAGGAAGCTTCATCTCCAAGAAAAAGTGATGAGTTATCGCCATCAAACAATGTGCTACCTTCCTCTCTGTCATACCTTCATGATATAATTATAATTAGATTAAACTTTAAAAAATGAAAAAATAGATTTTGCAAATTAAAAACTACAATGCGGTGTGAAAAATAATCATCTACAACTTCAGCTGTATCATTACTAAGGAAAAACTTGCATGATAAGTCCTTTTCGAATCTATATATCATAGGAGAAAAAAATCAAGCACTTTAAGTCATTAATTGTAAAAGACATGCACAAAAAAGGAACCATCACAATATTCCAATGCATCATTATTATGCAATCTGATCTATGGTAGCACACCAACTTTCAAACGCAGTGATTTAAAACAATATCAACTAAAAATACTTTTCAAACTAAATTTAGATACCATGCTCGGTCAGCATCGTATTCCATCTCCAAACGCATGCTTTCAGTAATCTCATACTTGTGGTCTTCACCCAAATCAGACTTATCAGCCACTTCATCCTGGACACATGAAAATCACAATTATATAAGTTGATGAGATAGCATGCAAATTAAAACTAAAAAGTGATCCATAATAATTAGTGTGAAAGAAGAAAACCGGAAGATATTCAGAACTTGGCTTTATGTGTGTGTGTTTGTGTATGTATATGCTAAAAACATTTATTTTATTTGTTCAGCATAACCTATAACGAATTATCAAATTCACGAGGGAACTATCAGAAATTAGATGCAAATATACCTGAAACCTATTTGAAGATTCAGATGAAAAGTTAAGCTGATGTGACCTTCCACTGTGTCTAGAAACAGAAGATTTGGCTGAAGATCCAGAAGCACGTATTGGGATAGGAGATGGAGAAACATGGTCCCAGGGGGAAGATGAATTAACTACATTCAATTCAACAAAATAAAAATTATTATTTCACAGACTGCCATCATAAAATTTAGTTATAGGGATTAAAAACATTAAAATTTTGAAAAATAACATACAGGATGAATGAGGTGTGTTGCCCCCCAACCATGGTGAAACTAATCGAGCATCTGGTGAGGCACCTAAAAACATCGGGGATGGTGAAGGTTGATGACGTCTAGAACTAGAGACACTGTCCCTTCGTGGAGTTTCATTCCATTCCCACCTGCCATCATCCCAGTCAGACCTGCCTGCAAGTGCAAAATAGATAATGCATGTCATAAAGAATAGCTAGTTCTCCCAGTGCACTGAGACTGATTGTAAATAAACGTATCTTATATGCAAATTCAATATAATTGGAAGCAAAAGGATTCTAGTATTCCAAGTACAGATAAGTCAACAATATTTCTTGCCTTCAATGCTTGGATTAATCCCAAAAACCCTAGAGGAAACAGAAAAATAATATTTACATACCAGGCGTTCTCCTGGAATCTTCATATCTGCTTCGCTTTCTACCATTATCACGGTCATACCTACTATGTGAATCCCTTTCTGAATAAGATCCTTCCTTACTCTCATAGTAGTTACGATGCCGCACCCTTCCGCTACCACTTCTTGAATCATCTCTGGAATGCCTCCTCTCACTCCGGTGATCCTCCCTGTCATATCCTGAAGGTGATGAAGGAACCTTCAAAATTGGTATAGCAAAATTAGAGATATGCAGCAAAGTGTCAAAATCATGAAAACTTCATTGAATACAAATTGCTAATTGTGAAAGGGAAATGAAATATTATGAAAATGTTGATTTTTTTATCATACTGATCAAGAAAAAGGAGTTTTTCTAAAACTTCCTATAAAATAACACTCATCTAATACTCTTCATCTTCTTCACAGCATTTCAGGAAAACCAACAGGCAACAGCCACTCAAAACTTAAAAGACAGTAATCTAACGCAAAATGTTTTCTCATTCTTCCTTTTTTTCTTTCTTTATCTTCCCAAACCTTTCAGCCAATAACAAGTTTGAATATTATTTCACAAATAAATTATTTATTGGGATAGCATCATGACACTTTAAATGTTGTCCTAAAGCAGTTAAAATAAGACCATTAAATATGAAATAAATAAAAGGTAAAGAGAAAAAATCTTACATTTGAGACCGCTTGCTCAGTTGAACGAATCTTGTTGGCATCACCATAGTGCTCTTCGCTCACAGAACTTTCTGTGTGGACAAAAAGCCAGAGAACCTTAAGAGGTTATTATTTGCTTTGCTTGAGCAAAAACTAATAACTAAGTTCCATCATACAAAAAAAAAACAAACGTACTTCAAAAACAACTTTAAATTATCAATTTAGAGAGATTAAACTTGTAGAGATAAAGATATTTCCTTTACAACTACCATTTGAACTACATTGCTGGTCACTTTCCATATCCAAAAAAGCTTTGAATTTACCATTTTGTCCATTTTTTTCCTCATAAATAACCCCTCAGATGACTTTAAAGAGTACACATAACCTCCTTAACGGAATTCAACTGGTGGCAACAACTATACAAAGGGAAATTAATTATATAATTAAAAAGTACCTGCATGTGATGTTCCAGTGGTAGTTTCACGGTATCTCCTATTAGTGTGTCTGTGTCTGCTGACAATCCCACCCTGTTCACTTTCTTCAACAACAGTAGACTCAGACTTATCTTCATCTTCTGCAGATGCTGCAATGGAGATGGTTCTTTCTTTCGGCAACTTGAATCCCCCATCATACTGAGACCCTCCCCGTTTTGCACTGGCAAGAGCATCAAGTCCTATTAAGTAATTTATTAAGATAAACATCGAACACCATCAGATTCAGCACCCAATAAATGTAAAACACAACACATAAGAAACAGACAATCAAGAGAACAAAAACATAGACTCCTGATTCAAAATGCATATCAAAACAAAACAATACCTAAACGTGATTTTCTCTCCTGAGGCACGTAAACCACCCTATCCTTCCCAGGAACAAAGAGTCCACCACTGCTAGGTTTTTCTGGTTCCAGTGTTATAGTAGTCTTGTTTATGTCAACCACTTCAGAACCAGCTCCATGTTTCTATTCACCACCAACAAAAACCGATTAAACTACAATTCGAAACAGTTTAGCAAGATGAGAGTAATAAAACGAATTCGATACTGACCTCCTCCATGATGTAACGTAACTAAATTCTTTGTCACGAACTTTACACGGCAAAGACTACAAAGAATATAACCAAGAATACTAGAATGGGGCTGAAATTAGGCAACTCCCAAAACCCTAATCCCTAACCGAGACACGCAGCAACAAATCCCAAATTGAGTGAGTACTACCGCCGAGTATAATCAAATAAGGTATCTCGCTCCTATATCTTGGGATTCGTGCCTAACTTCTACACTCGGTCGCAATGATATCTGAACGTCGCCGTTTCGCAGCAACCGGACAATACGGGTATTAGTCGGATTTGAATCGAAGAAAGACGCACCGTAGACAGTGACGGCGACGCACCGCAGAGGAATAATGGTAGGGCTTCGTTTGGTTGGAGTTCAAACAGCAAAAACCCGTTCGCCGTGAGCACGTAGGACCTTTGGAGTTCTCCAAAGACCACCCAGAAAAGCGCCGTGGAAGAGTCTTATGCAGCAATGAGCGGTAACAAAACGGAATGATACCGACAGTGGGTTGAAATTTACTATAAAACTTAATAAAAAAATTTATTTATTCTATAATTCTTTTTCTGGTAAGATATTTTTTACCTATCTTTTAATAGAATTTATGTTTTTCTACAAACTTTTGACACTAAGAATTTTTCATGAGAATTTGAAATTCACAATAAATTTTGGAGAATTTGTTTTGTAATTTTGAAATCCTTTAAAAAACTTAATTTGTAAGAAATTTTATAAATAAATTTCTTTGTCAACTGTAAAATTTAACAATTTATTATTTATCTGTATTATATAACTAAAACTTGATACAATAAATATTTATTTACAAATAAGCAATAAATTTGGGTCTGGAAATTCTCTTGTAAATTTAAAAAAATAGGTAAAAAATATCGTTTAAATTTTTAATCTGAAAAAAAAAATCATCTATTAATACATTATTTGTAAATTTTTATCCATTATATATATATATATATAT
>Ga0123340_1003151_pt1 | contig 15331 bp, 13 predicted proteins | sample SirMexnodulemix_FD_89961 | JGI IMG/M metagenome (GOLD analysis project Ga0123340, IMG submission 89961) | Root nodule microbial communities of legume samples collected from Mexico - Siratro Mexico nodule mix | ecosystem: Host-associated > Plants > Roots > Nodule | place: Mexico: Nepantla... | reverse complement strand
TTTTTTTTTTTTTTTTTTTTTTTTTTTTTTTTTTTTAAGTTTTAAAATTAGCTTGCATGCGATAAAGTTTGTTTTTGAAGAAGTTAGATGAGTGAGCTATAAATTAATTAAGATACATACATATATTTAGGAGAAGCTTGCTCATTTTATCCTTTTGCTTTCTTCTCCTGTGAGTGCTGATTATGAAGTTTATCCCAAACTGGGACTAGGATTGCAGTAGTGTGTTTAAGTGTCCAAACACTGTACTGGGGGAATGTGTAAAAGTGTGTTGCTTTGGTTCAATTCAGGAGGGAAAAAGTTGTTTGGTGGATCATTTAATCCTGGTTCTGTTACAGAATGTCCTGCTTCTTTTTGATGTTGCCAGCGAGACAGGGAGAATTCTTGATCATGGGAACTTTTAACATATATACCTGTAATCTTTCACTCTTTAACTAGTAAATTGTAATGTAGTTTGTTTTGTTTTCTTTGTTCTGCATGATGTGTATTTTGCGTATAAATTGAAGGATGTGTTTATTTTCACTCTTTCACTCTTTTTTCTGTATTGTGTCCTGCCCTCACAATCATTAGCTTTAGTTCAAGACATTATTGTTAAAAACAAGTTGGCTACTGAAACCTTAGATTTAAGTTATAGTCCTCTGTTTTAATCCTCAGTCTGTTTAAAGTGGGTGGAATTCTGATTGTAACTGTTGAAAGATAACCAAATTAAGGGTTGCATAGTTGATTTTAGGATGCCTATTATTGCTTTAGGAGGCAGTGAAAGCATCCGGTGATTGAACAACATTTTAACACCGTTTGAATTTAAAACTCTACCCCAATCTGAGTAGGCACAACTATCTCTTTCTTTTCACTTACTGTCTGCTAACATGTTTCCTTGACAAAACAGTTGTCTTTGTAGATTTCTTCTTTTGTGTTGGGGAATCTTTGTTGTGTTCTATTTTATCATCTTCACTCTTTTCACTTTTGATATATAGTGTTTTATTTTTCAATTTATGAATGAAAAATATCTGTTGGCCTCATCTTGGATAAATGAGAAATAACACTGATTTGTATATGTAATGTGTTTATTTATGGATCCACATATTACAAACTTACACGGTTCTTGTTTCCTTTGAACAGTTACATTTGCTATTCTTGGTGAGAAAACCACGGTGATGTCGCCTGAAGTATTTATCAGTGCAGGTGTTCCATGCTGCAGGTATTTATGCTTATGAATGTCATACTATATATTTTTGTGGTGATCTTATTTGGTATATCCTTAGATTAATCTCAAACACTAATTACTTGTACTTCCAGTTTTACTGTGCCCTTTAAGTGGTACTAGTTACTCTAAATTACTGTTTGATTTAAACAGTTTGAACTTTATAGCTGTTGAAGTTAAGTTGAATCTTCAAATACAACCTTCCAGGAAATGTATGCCTTGTCAAAAGACTTACTTTTTTTCTGTCCTTTTTACTGCCATTTCGAATAATCTTTTTCTATATCTCCACTCTTGTGTGGCTATTTAATTTTGAAATCATCAGTGTATGAATATTGAGTGTTTTTTCATTTGGAGCTTGGAAGAAGTTATTGATGGTTAGTTTCAAAGGTTTTGATAGAAAAAATGGAAACTTCTAGGGTGTGCTAGTATTTAGTTTTTAAAGTTGTGTGGTGTATATGATTGGACTGAAATTCTCTCATCTTTAAGGGCTTATCTTTTCTCTATTGATTTGGCGTAAGATTGTTTTTATGCCTTCTCTCTCGTGCTCTTCAATGGTTTGTTTCAGGGGAGTACCCATTTCTGTTATGCAGAGACAGGAAAGTCTGACTGCATGCTTGGTTCCCACTTTTGTTTTTCTACTTAAAAGAATATCATATAAACTCCCTAGTAATCATCGTTGCAATTATTGGATGATGTTTTCATTTTCATCTACCCTGTATGGTGGTTTATGTGCATCTGTGACTTTAACTTTTCATTTTGTGGAATCAGGTTAGTACAAAATGCTGGGGAATTTGTTGTGACGTTTCCAAGAGCCTATCACACAGGGTTTAGTCATGGTAAGAGTGTTAGTCCCACTGGCTCAAAGATTCTCTTTTTCTTTTCTTTTATAGGAGTGGGTAGGTGGTGGTGATAGATGTTATTCTTTCAGTCAATACTAGAATATTTCTAATGATTTTGAGTGTGTACTGTGTAGGTTTTAACTGTGGAGAGGCAGCGAACATTGCGACGCCTGAGTGGTTGAGGGTTGCTAAAGATGCTGCCATTCGGAGGGCTTCACTAAATTATCCTCCCATGGTTTCACATTTCCAGTTACTTTATGACCTTGCCTTAGCTTTGTGTTCTAGGTTTGTCTTTTTCTATTTTAACTTCTTATAATTGAGCTACAAGACTGCCCTCACCTTACTAGAATTATCTTTTGTTTTCTTTTTTGTTAGTAGGTTTGATGCATTTATTAATAATACCTTATTGACTTAAGGGAGTTTGAAGATACATACATATGTATTCTCTCCAATTTTAAAATATGTGGATGAATCATTCTGGTGCAAGATATATATTTTTTCCTTTTTAGGTTTTCCTTATTCATAATTCATGTACAATGTGATCATGGTACCAAGACAATTCTGATGACCATATTATCTGTTCTAAAATATACTGCCTGTAAAAACCCTTTGTTTTCTCCATACAGAATTCCTGCGAGCATCAGTGCTGAACCTCGTAGTTCTCGTCTTAAAGATAAGAAGAAAGGTGAAGGAGAAACTGTAATTAAAGAACTATTTGTCCAAGATGTCTTACAGAACAATGATCTGCTTCATATACTGGGGAAAGGATCTGCTGTAGTACTTCTTCCTCGTAGCTCAGTTGACATTTCTGTTTGCTCAAAATTACGTGTTGGATCCCAGCAATCCATCAATGTAAGCAATTCTGAGGGAATGCATTCCTCAAAAGGTTTTGTTTCTGATGATCTGGTATTCAACAGGAGTCACGGAATCAAGCAAGAAAAAAGTTTCTATTGTGTGAAAGACAAGTTTACTACAATGTATGAAAGGAACAGGATTTCCTCTTTTGATGTAAATGGTAACTTCAGCACTTCAAGTTCTAAGCCACTTCAAAGGGACACTGAGGGAGAAACTAGTGAAGAAGATGGATTGTCAGATCAGAGACTGTTTTCATGTGTCACTTGTGGAATATTAAGCTTTTCCTGTGTTGCTATTGTACAGCCTAGAGATCCAACAGCTAGATATCTCATGTCATCTGATTGCAGCTTCTTTAATGATTCCGTTGTTGGTTCTGGAGTATCTAACAGTAAATTTACTACTGCCTCAGAAGAAGCAACTATTCATGTGCCAAATACGTATACAGGCAGGTTTATAAGTAGTACTATTTCTAGTATTTCATACTTTGTTTCATATTGTCATAAAAAAATAGTTTCTTTTTCTTCAGATGTTATCAGTAATGACGTCACATCCTAGGTATTTTCTGGACCTATCTATCATGTTCATCAGGAAACATGTCTATTTATTTGGACAGTGTCCTGTATGTAAGGACCACACTATCATGATAATTTCCTACAATAGGGCAGACCCAAAAAAATTGTGCCTTTAGGTTATAACTGTCTCCTCATTGTCATGGACTGGGGCTATCTTTCATTTGTCTATCTAAAATCTTCCCTTTTGTGAAGCATTGATTTTATTTGCGTAGGGCAGTTGAACTTTAACATTGTTTATCTATCTTCTGTTCTGAGTTTCTCTTTTTGGTGTTTATTGAGGACCCAGAAGGTTGGTTTGGATTCTGTAGAACTTTAGTATACCAGGTAAATGGTTAAATTGTTTTAGTTGTAATATGCAAATCCTGAACTCTACAAGACTAGAGTTTCTTGTCCCGTGTGATGGTTGAAGAAGCTGAGTTGTCCTGCCACCACTGCCATAAACTTGTCTTTAGTTACATAGTGATAGCAAACCTCATTGTTATAAGCTTTTAGTTGGGGGATAATAGGAGAGCAGAAATATACACTAGTGCCCTATAAATCTTTTATGAGGTGCATTTGAAAGCACAACTTAGGTATTTAAGGAGCTAAATCTTTTGATATCTTTTTCCCTTTATAATTTCGTTGTTTCAATCTTCTTGGCTAGGATTTAGGTAATGCTTAAAAGTACTGATCCTTTTGTTCTGCCATGCAGGATGGATGAAAAAAAATGTCCAAGATGGTATGCAAGATGTTTCTGTTCAATCTTCTCTGGATGCTTTAAATATTGAAAGTGAAAAGGGAAATACAGCTCTTGCACTATTGGCTTCAGCATATGGAAATTCTTCTGACTCTGAGGAGGATCAGATTTCAGATGATGGTCATGAAGCAAATGTGCTAAACTCTGCTTCAGAAATTTTACTTTCTCATACTCAAGATTCCAATGCTAGTCACATCTCTGCACTTGATAGCGCAGATAATATTCCTTCAAAGAGTGCCAGTGGTGAGGATTTAATGCATCATAGATCTGAGTATAATTTGATTCATCAATCTTTAGAACACTCTTTAAAGAAACAGGATTATAATATCACATCGGGGGTTACATTTGAAAATACGAGGACGGTGCCTAATTCCACCTCCAATTGTTCCCAAGACGCCCATGATGCTGAACGGTCATTGTCTAAAATGTCTATGGTTCTGTTTGATAATAAAAATGCTTCCATGGTGTTGCAATCTGATGAAGATTCATCAAGAATGCATGTGTTCTGTCTGGAGCATGCTGCAGAAGCAGAGAAGCAACTTCGCCCAATAGGTGGAGCCCACATATTTCTCCTATGTCATCCAGGTTTGTGGGTTGATTGAGCAACTATTCATTTTATGCAGTATTCTTATGTCGTGCCCTACCTCTAGCAAATAATCATCAATTTCTCTATTTACAGCTCTTGTTCTGAGAATAAAATGAACACTTAATAGGTAGACAGGTTAAACTGGTTAATAAGCAAGGGGACCGTGGTTAAGAAAAATGAGAGTCTAGTGATGGAAGTTATGTTGTGTTGCAATGTAAGGGAAATTCATTTTTTACTGCCCTAAAAATAAGAATATACCAAATCAGTGAAGTAGCCATTGCTTTTCACTTTTAGTGAAAGCTTATGCTTATTTTCTTTGATAGGTGGCACCACATCTTACAAAGTGGTTTAGGGCTAACTTAAACCTACAAAACTGATTTGTAAGGTGAGGATTGTTTCCACTTATATGTTGTATTTTAGTACTATCTTTAGTCAATGTGAGATTTGGGTTTGTCCTGATACACCCTCTCATACTGTTGGAATTGGAATTGGTACGTGTATAACATGGTGAGTGATCTTTTTGAAGGATTTAAAATATACTTTGATACCATTTTATACAAGTGATTCAGGCCTAACTCAATCTTACGAAACTCACTTGTAAGGTGAGGATTTCCTCCTATTATGAACACACACACACACACACACATATATATATATATATATGTATATATATACTATTTCTAGTCAATATAGGACTTGTGTTTTATCCAATACTATGCAATTATTTGCTGCTATGCATTATTTTTACATTATTTGTGAATCAAAATTAAATCTTATATTTATATCATGGATATGATTTTAGCTATATTTTTTTTCGATGGGATACGTTTGTCCATATATGATGAGTTATGCCTATATTCATTCATAAGCAGAGATATCTGAACAGATGTCTCTTTCTGATTTCAAGTAATTTTCATATGGTTGTCATGAATCAATTATAGTTGGTGTCTATTGCCGCATGATGAAAAATAGTGTTACTGTTATTTTTCTTCTTCAAATCGCTTACTGTTTATTTTACACATATCTGTAGATTATCCCAAGATAGAGGCTGAAGCAAAAGTGGTGGCAGAAGATTTGGGTATTGATTACACATGGAAGAATATTGCATACAGGCATGCTTCCAACGAGGATGAGGAGAGGATCCAGTCGGCTCTGGATAGTGAGGAAGCCATTCCTGGGAATGGAGACTGGGCTGTAAAACTAGGGATCAATCTCTTTTATAGTGCATATCTTAGTCGCTCTCCTCTTTATAGTAAGCAGATGCCTTACAATTCTGTTATATACTGTGCATTTGGTTGTAGCTCTCCAGCTAGCTCACCCGAAGAGCCAAAGGTCTACCAAAGAAGGGTGAACAGGCAGAGAAAGGTTGTTGCTGGGAAATGGTGTGGTAAAGTTTGGATGTCCAACCAGGTCCATCCCCTTTTAGCAAAAAGAGATTCTGAAGATGCTGAGGATGAGAAAATCTTACTTGGGTGGATATTACCTGATGAGAGATTTGAGAGATCAGAAAGTACCCCCAAAAGTGAAACTACTAGCAGAAAGTCAGGTAAGAAAAGGAAAATGACAGCAGATAATGGACGAACCAAGAAAGGAAGTGCTAAGAAAAATTTAGTTTCATATAATTCAACTGAAGATAAGCGCAACTCACAGGCAAGGAGGATTCATAGAAGTAAGAAAGCCAGGAATGTTGAGAGAGATCGTGCTGCTTTGAAAGGGGATAGTTCTCCCTATCATCATAGAAAACCTATAAGCAAACAGACAAACTGTACTGAAAGTGATGAGGTTTCTGATGATTCACTTGATGATGAAGATGATCACATGCAGCATGGGAGGAATTTTGACATTGACAATGATGTGGTTTCAAATGATACAGGGGACTGTGATTCTGATTGGCAGCAGAGGGAAGAACATAGCAGCAAGGACGTTGAAGATATGGAGAGAGATGCAATTTCAGAGGATTCTCTAGATGTTGGTTCTCTTCAGCTGCAAAGGAAGACTTCGGAAGGCAAGCATGCCAAATGCATTAGTGAAGAAGATATAATTTCTGATGACCAAATGGAGAGTTGTTTTCAAAAGCGGCAGAGGAGAACTCCTAAAAGCAGGCAAGCCAAGTATCTGACTGGAAAAGATATAATATCTGACGACCTGCTAGAGCTGAAAATGCAGAAGCAGCAACGGAAGAATGCTAAAAACAGGCAAGCCAAATACCTCAATGAAGAGGATATTGCGTCAGATGACCAACTGGAGGGCCATTATCGTAGGTATCAAAGAAGGAATCCTAAAGGCAAGCAGACCAAATGTGTAGCAGAGGAAGATGAAATGTCTGGTGACAAATTGGAGGATCATCGTCAGAAGCTGCAAGCAAGTTTCTCTAGGAAAAAGAAAAACAAAGGCATTGATAGAGAAGTTAAATATGTAATGTCTGATGATCAATTGGAGGATCATTTTCCAAAGCAGCAGAGAAGAATTCCTAAGAGCAGGCAAAAGAAATACACTGACAAAGAAGTTACGGATGACTCGGCTGAAAATAATTCTCGTGTGCTGCATAGAACTCCTAAAAGAAAGCAAGCTAAAAGTATGGACGAAGATGATTTGAATTCAGACGATGAAATGGAAGATGATCAGCAGCTGAGGAGAACTCTTAGAAGTAAACAATCTAAACCAAAAACGCTTCAACAGATGAAACTAGCCAATTCCCTCCAAGCAAAAAGCCAGGCATCTCGGTCCATAAAGAGGGGGTCCCGGGTGCTTGTGAAATCAAAGATTTCTCAGCAAATAAAACCGCGGAATAAGCAATCCAGTAACTCCCGAGAGTTTGGTTTACTAATGGAAGACGAGGAAGAAGGTGGACCTAGCACCCGCCTTAGGAAGAGAGCCACAAAAGCTCAGGAGACTGAAGGAAAATTGAAAGACAAGCAAACAAAAAGGAAGAAGGTGAAGAGTGCTACAACTGCAAAGGTTTCAGTTAGTCATGCCAAAGGGAAGGATGGGGAAGCAGATTATCAGTGTGATATTGATGGGTGCAGTATGAGCTTTGGATCAAAACAGGAGCTGATGCATCACAAGAGAAATATCTGCCCTGTAAAAGGGTGTGGGAAGAAGTTTTTCTCACACAAGTATCTGGTGCAACACCGGCGAGTTCATGAGGATGAGCGACCCTTGAAGTGCCCATGGAAGGGATGCAAGATGACTTTCAAGTGGGCATGGGCTCGTACTGAGCACATTCGAGTCCACACTGGTGCACGACCTTATGTATGTGCAGAGGCAGGTTGTGGACAAACATTCAGATTTGTGTCTGATTTCAGTCGTCATAAGCGAAAGACTGGTCATTCGGCCAAGAAGAGTCGTCAATAGCAAGTGGAATAGATGTTTAATTGTTATTTAACATGACTATTTATGAATTTGTGAATCCATTGCTCAATTGACCCGGTAGGACTAGGGTTTAGTGACAGTGTAGGATGTCCCTGCAATTGCCATTTGTAGTAACTATTAATTCTGTTTGCTTTCTTGGGTCTTCAACCCATTTCTTCATTACAATTAAAGCAATTGCTTGGATCTAGAAACATGATGCAAATGTTGTTCCAACCTTAGTCATTAATTTATTGCAATTACAAATGCAATTCCCCCGATCCTCCATCTCAACCTCCTGGTGATTCGTCCGGAAACCATTCACCAAGAAACGAACATACTTGAAGGAGTTCATACCCTGATTTGTAAAATAAGGGCATTGTGTGTTTGTTACAAGCTACCATCATCAGCTTGAGTTGGTTTTAATTATAAACATTACGATTGGTCCGTGTAAGAAAGATTTTAGCTTGTGAAGAGGAAAGTGTGAGCTCATACAAGGGAAAGAGTTTGGTAAAATGGAAAAAATTACTATGCTATCTTAGGCCTAACAAACTCAAGTCCATGTGTGAGCTCTATAGAAAAAGAGAACGAACTTGACGAAAGGAGGAAGAGGAAGAAGCTTATCCAAAGCAAGAAGTAAATGCTTATAATCAACACTTCTTCTTAACTAGCTTGTAGATGAAATCTCATAGCTAATTGAAGTAGAAATGAACAAATGGTTGGCTTTACAATAATTAAAAGAAAATCCATGATATATTGTTTGCACCCTACTTAATTACTAAGTTCACCTTTCTTCTATTCCATTTTTGCCACTGTTCAAAAGGCAAAGCCCAAACTTTTAAATATACACAACCATCCAAAAATTATTTTTGTCACTACTCAACTAAAACACAACTATCATATTCCATTTACATTTAAAACTAATTCACCCATATCACATTCATACTTGGATTACATAATTAAATCAATTAAATTTAAGTAAATATTATACTTCATTATCATTTTTTATTTTTATCTCACACACGTATATTCAAACACAAAAGCAAGTTCTTATATTATAAATTACGAAATTATATTTATTTAATATATTTTAATTATAATAATAATTATTTGATTAAAATACAATATTATATTAATTAAGGTAATACAATCGGTTTTCATGATTTGAACATTCAATTTGATAACTCAAAGTAATTATAATATTGAAATTACGAAAATTATGAAGTGATAATTTTTCCATTTTTAATTCATTACAAATACACTAATTCGATGGCAATTTACTTTTTTTTATAAAGAAAATGTCTATTCCTATTTAATATCATGGTTTAACTTGATATTTGAATTAATTTATATACAACTCTCAATTTAAAATATGAAACAATAAAAAAATCCATTTGAATTTTATAATTTAAAAAATAAATAATGTTTTGACGTTAAATAAAAATAAATATTAGCAATTGATTGTAAGAAAATCAGTAGTGTAGCTGTCTCTCTCACACACCTATCCTTGTTACATAGCATGCAGAAGAAGAGTTTATAACGCTTTTAGCTAACACTTATATTTTACAGTATCCTAATTTATTTTATTAAATAGTTTCTAAAAATCATATTTCATACAAAGAGCTTATCATGCTCTTATTTTGTTTTCTAATTATTTGTCTTTATATTTTATTTGATCTTACCTGTTAAACCAGTAAAAAATCACACTTTTCACGTTCTTTTATTAATTAACCATATAAAATCTTCTATGTAACAATAATAACACATAAAATTTAAAATTTTTAAGAATGGTATACAATTTATAAAAAAACACAGACATGAATAACACGTGAAAGATAAAAAAAAAAAAATTGAAAATGAATTGTATTATGTATGAGTTGACATCTCAACCAAATGTGCCATGGCGGTTCTATAACAGTATTGAAATACGTAGTAGCATAAGGTACATGCACCCATACATACAATAATACAAGAAACAAGACACTGTCCTAAGTAGCATGCACTAAACACACACCATTCCCATTTGCTCACCCACAACAAAAAAAGGTAACCCCCTTTCGTTTCACACTTTGTTCATTCTCGGTTTTGTGATTTTCCCACATAAATAAATTCTCTTCCTTCTCTTACACTCTTGTTTGTTTTAGCTATCAATCATGTTCTCCATTTTTAGGGTTTTTCATTTGAAATGTGGAGATACAGCAATGGAGCCCTCTGAATCCGAATCAGTTAGTTCCCCCACCAAGGACCCGCAATTGGGTGAACCTTCCACCCCTGTTCACCCACTCGATCACGATCCTCAATCCTCAGATCTCAATCACGTTGCCCAAGATGATGCTGCACTTGGTAGGGAGCTTGAGGACAAGTTGGATTTGAAGGTTGAGGGTGAGAGTGAGGATAAAGGTTCCAACTTGGAAGATGGGGGTGAAAATTTGAGTGACGAAGGTGCTGCCCCTGAAGGTGGTAAGGGAGAAGGGAGTGAGAATGATGGTGGTGGTCATGATGCTGATGTTGTTGATGATGATGATGATTGCAATGGGGGTGAGGAGGGGTGTGATTGGATTGAGAATGTGAATGAGAGTGAAACTGATAAGGTGAGTGGAGATGTGGAAGGAGTGGAGAGCAGGGATGAGAGGAGCAGTGGGAGAGCTCAACAGTACCCTTTGAGGCCAGAGGCTGAAGACTGCGCGTTTTATCTCAAAACTGGAACTTGCAAATTTGGATTCAATTGCAAGTTCAATCATCCGCTTAAGAGGAAAAATCAGGTTTTTGCTCTGTATCACACTATTACTAATTTAGGTACTGGTATGGTAGCTTGAAGCATTAAATAGTTAAGTATCAATATCTAAGTATTAGTATGGCTGCATTAAGTGTTAAATAGTTAAGCATATGTTAATTAATTTGTCTCTATTGAAGACAACCATAAGTTGTGAAGGATTTGCTTGGTAAAAAAAAAAAAAAACTGGAAGTATTGTAGTTTATATTTGTTGAACATTTTATGTTTGGAAATATCTTATACATGTTTGCTTCTTGAGTTTTAAATGTATTAACACTACATGAAGGCTAAAAAAGAGAATGCGGGAGAAAAGGATGACCAGGCAGAGAGATCAGGGCAGACAGAATGCAAGGTATTTTCAGAATTCTGTAACTTCTGATTTTTTGTTTTTTTGATTTTATACATGTATTCAGCAAAAGAAGCATTGTTATCTGAGACATGATTTGAAGCTATGAGCAACTCTAGCCTCAAGCATTTGAACATGTTTGTCTGTGGATTATTCCCTCCCACTAGACCCAAATCCCTTGTTGGTTTGCAAATTCTAGATTGTATTATCTGAATTTTGGACATAGGCATGTAGGTTTATGTTAAAATCTAGAAATTTTAGATATCAATAATAATATATGCATATGAGACACTAACAACAAAGATGGAAGAGATAGTCCTCTGTAACTACAACCAAATAAATAGATTTGCCAAAAGGGTCCCAGCTATAGGACACACCCCAATATTCTCTCATAAGTTGCGTACCTGTAACAGACTCCGCCCAATTCTACCCCTAAAAGACTCCTTACATTTATTTTCCCTTCCGTGCTGATTCTCAATTATTTCCCTATGTTTCTCTACTATCAGAATTTGCTAGCTGTTCTTGTGTAACAACTTCCCTTCTGGGTCATTTCTTCTTGTGGTCATTTTTCCATTTTCCCCAAGTCACCCATCCTTCATGTTATGCCCACTCTTTCCAAGTCCATGTCATTTTGTCTTATATACTTGGGCCAGGGGTGTATCAGTTAATCTCATGTATTTGTTAAAATGTAGTATGTTCCGTCTGTGGGAGATTGTGTAAGGTTAACATGAGGAGGTTTAACCATAACCTTTATGTTTTATCTGGTAATGTTATTGGTTTACAGTTCACGGCAAATAACTATGTTTTTTATTGCAATGTCAAGTTTATGAAAATAAAAAAAAAAGAAAGTAAATTTCTTTTATTATTTGTATGCCATACTTTTGGGACTTTCATACTATTTTTTATTTAATCCCTTTGCAATTTAGGGATATTTTACTAGCTAATGTAAACATCATATAAGAAATAATATTCTGTGATCTATATGCAAGAATTCAGTAGTTGTCAGATGGCTGATAGTCGAGCGATATCTATTTTGATACATTTTCCGATTAGGCATTGACATATTTTTCTATATGGCTTACATTAGCCATGAACAAAGATTCTGTCATGGTGGATCACGACATACTAGTTTGGCAGACTTCTTTCTCCGATGCTATACTAGCATATGTTTGGTCATTAATGAAGTTCTCTGTTTTCCTTTATTTTTTGGGCATTGTAAATCATGTTGGCCTAGCCTTGCTATGTTGAAAACTGTTGGATCCCTACAACAATTTTTTGATGAAACATGCTTGTGTATATATATATATCTATAAACACACACACACACACACACACACACACACATATATATATATATATATATATATATATGTTGAAAACTGTTGGATCCCTACAACAATTTTTGGATGAAACATGCTTGTATATATATGTGTGTGTGTGTGTGTGTAATCTCTTTATTGTGTCAAAAAATGTCCTACTATTTATTACAGGTTCATAACAAAATTTTCTTTTCCTGATGTTGTGGCAGTATTATTTAAGGTCTGGGGGGTGTAAGTTTGGAAAGGCTTGTAAGTTTAATCACACAAGGGGAAAGTCTTCATCAGCATCCCCAATTGCAGAGCTTAACTTCCTTGGCCTGCCTATTCGAGTGGTATAACCTTGATTGCTTACATAGCAAGTTATGCTGAAAATTATTTTGTGTCTGCTATCTTTTGTTTCTCTTTTCCTTGTACCTGAAACTTGATGAAGTTGTTTTTCATGACAGGGAGAGAAAGAGTGCTACTATTACATGCGTACTGGATCTTGTAAGTTTGGAGCAAACTGCAAGTTTAATCATCCGGACCCTACGGCTGGAGGAGGTGATTCTCCTTCTGGGTATGGTAATGGAAGTTCTGTTTCATTACAAGGTGTATTACAATCATCTATATCCTCATGGTCTTCTACTAGAGCATTAAATGAATCCACTCCTTTTGTGCCGGTGATACTTTCAGCTAATCCAGTGGTTTCTCCTCAAAGTTCTGAATGGGATGGATATCAGGTAAATCAATAGATTTCTTGCCAATTTTCTATTATAAAAGAATGTTCTCTGTTCCTGCAACATATAATACATGGTGAGATATAGTTATCAGTTGGCTGTTAACAGACTTGGGTATGATTCCTGGGTGTGTTATATGTACAGTAAATACTGAATAGTGCATGGGTTTATTCCATTTAAGGATTGCAATTTATATGCACTCATCATTTACTTTAAGGTCAAATAATGCTTTCTTCCTTTAGGCTCTATATTCTCTTTTGTAATTTTCTCTCCCTTTTCCTGCTTGCTCATCTTCTTAGCTTTGATCTATTCAATTTAAAGCTAGAAATCTAATGTTCTTTTTATCTTTTCCCTTTCTGGGAGTTAAATATTCTGCATGTTAACTCTTATAATTGATTGTTTTCCCTGCTATTTGATCAACTTGGGTTTTCTACAGGCACCTGTCTATCTACCTGAGAGGAATATGCATCTACCTTCAACATATGTCATGAACAACCCAGCTATGGAAGCAAATGTTTATATGCACCATCAAAAACAAATGCAGGTTGAAGAGTTTCCAGAAAGGCCCGGTGAACCTGAATGCAGCTATTTCTTAAAAACTGGGGACTGCAAGTTTAAATCTAATTGTAAGTTTCACCATCCAAAGAATCGGATTGCAAGATTACCTCCATGCAGTCTTAGTGACAAGGGTCTACCTTTGAGACCGGTAAGTTATTTTATTCTATTGTTTTTTGCTGACATGGAGACTGTAAAATTTACAAGATTCCTGCCACATTTGTTCCACTATTTCTGTTTAGTTTCTCTTTTTACACATTCAAGACAGATTATTTCATGAGAAATTTAGAACAAAAGATCTGGTTTTGAAAAAAATGTTTTGCCTAGTTCACATAATGAAAAGTAGTTGGTTCTGAACAAGAAAATATTGCGGTAATCCAGGTTGTTTTAAAAGAAATTAAAACAGTTATGCCATTTAGTGATTATTGCTTTTCTGATTCGGAAAAGACACAAAAGGTTAGGCTTGTTGGTTTACTTGATCTATGTTGAATGTGTCATGAAAATTCAGGACCAGAATGTTTGCACATACTACAGCCGTTATGGAATTTGCAAATTTGGACCAGCTTGTAAGTTCGACCACCCACCACCCTCAACTATGAGTGGACTTGATCAACAATCCTCATACACACATTCTGCTAGTGTTGATGTGGCTGAAAATGGAGGTGTCAGTGATGGGAATCAGCAGTCCCTATAAACATTTACTGGTTTTGAATATGCATATCAACTATAAGTTGTAATTTTTATTCTTAAAAACATGATAAATTTATTTAATTTCTTTAGTTATGCCTACTGCGGCACAAGCTTTGCAGAATAGCAATATGTATGTTTAATAGAAGTTTTATTACAAGTAATATGTAGATTACTTTTTGCTTCTGGATTTCTTTTCTCTCATTTGGATCATCATTAGATTATGGACATGAATGTGGATTTTCAAACTTTTGTATGATGAGTTGGCAATTTAATTATGAACTTGAGTAATGTCAGAATAACTGTTTGATTATTATTTTTGTTAAAATGGGGAATGAAGTAGTATGATTGTAGGTGATATGTAGAATACACCATGGAGATGTTAGAGAATCTAAGTTTATTTTGTTCAAGAACTACTATCTTTAACAAGTTCAACAAAACCTTATCAACAATAAATCTTTATCCCATATTTGTGATTATAATATTTTAATGTAAGTTTGTTTTATTGCTTTAATTTCGTCGTTTGAGTTGTTTCTTTTTTCTTTTATTCATATGTAATATTATAGACAAGTATGCTTGTATTTTAGGTAGAATCTTAAGTTTAATAACATTGACTAAGCTAATGGATGGGAAAAGTAGAGGAAGGATCGATAATGGAAGAAAAAGATGGAATACTTTAATTATTTGTTTGGAAGAGCACGGAGTAGAAAGGTAAAGGAAAAGGAAGAGTGCGTGGATCTCATTTAAATGAGTTTTTTTTTTTTTTTTTTTTTTTTTTTTTAAAATTAAAAAAAAAAAAAA
>Ga0123340_1003145_pt1 | contig 15339 bp, 12 predicted proteins | sample SirMexnodulemix_FD_89961 | JGI IMG/M metagenome (GOLD analysis project Ga0123340, IMG submission 89961) | Root nodule microbial communities of legume samples collected from Mexico - Siratro Mexico nodule mix | ecosystem: Host-associated > Plants > Roots > Nodule | place: Mexico: Nepantla... | reverse complement strand
TATTTAAAAAAATATTTTTATATCAAGCAACTTGTAAAAAAATATTTTTGCAAATTTTTTTTTAAATATATACAAAAAAATATTTTATTGTATAAATAAAATCAACCACAATCTTTCCCACTCTTTTCTTCCTACTTTCTTTCCTTTACTCTAAACCATCTCACTTTTTATTTATTTTTTCTCTTCCTTTCTTTTGAAATCTCCTTTAATGGAAATAAAGCCTAAAAGAAATGTTAAAATAACCTCGATTAGTGAACGAAAAGAGCAAGTACCTTGCATCTAGTTATTTTCTAGACTGCATCTGACATCCATTGATCATGGAAGTAGAAATATGTGCATATTGCTTGAACCTACTCTCATCAACAAGCCTCAAAATCTTATCCTCTAAGGCAAAGGTCCGACATGCATGAATAATTTATTCCAATGATTGAGCTAAATATTCATAACAAAATTGAAAGCCCATTTTATATAATTAAAAACGATGAAATGGTTCAGTGAGTGGAACTTGTACCCGTATGCAGTATCTAACCACTAGCCACTTGGCCAAGTGGATGGACCATTCCCCTCTTCCCAAGTTATTTCCAATTATGTTCTGCAAAATCACGTTAACTCAACCTCAGCTGGCTAAACTATCACAATGCCCTATTTTAAATCCAAAATACGAATCAATCAATGGGCTATCACTCGTGGCATTCCCCAATTATGGACAATGCGCCAATAGGAATTGGTCACTTGCAATTATTTCTGCCAATATATGGGAACTAATGTCAAATTAAGTATATAATTAAACCTAATAGCTTGACTACCACGACAAGACAAGAAAACTTGAAAACCAATTATGAAAATTCTTATACTTAAGCCATACACTAAACACTAACGAGCCAGGCCAAGTAACGCGGTTGTGTATTTCAGCTTCACAATCCAAAGGGTAGACGTAAGCAACAGAGATGACAGCACTTAAAACCAAAAATTTTCTTTTGTAGATTTTAGTTTTACCCAACGAAAATCGCACAGGTGTGCAACATAAGAAACATCGTGTGGTGTGGTATATCACGTTTTCCAGTGTTACTTGGTTTTATTTCTTTCTTAATTATAAAGTGGAATTGTGTGGGCGTGTATCCAACGTGGCGACCCCATCCAACATAGAAAAAGAGCAAGGTGGACCATCTGCCAAGAGATATTATATTATTTAAAGTTAACAATATGTTAAGAGGATGATGTTCTTTGGTTTTTTTACGAGAGTGATAAGGAAGAAGATGCTAACAATGGTTTCCAATCTGTGTCACACTCCATCCTTTCCTATAAATACCAAATCCCCATTTCGTTCAACTCATCCACACACTATTCTTTCAGGCATTCATCTAAGATCCACAAATAAGAACCACCTCCCAAATTCTGGTATATATCCCTCATCATTATCTTAATCTTATATATTTTTTTCTAATCTTCATTTCGTTTTTTATGTTGCTAACGGCAATGGTTTCCTTCTCCATGTTTTCGAATTGGCAGACATTTCGTGAATAGAGTGTTTCCGGTGGTATCATTCAAGGTATGAATTAACAATAAAACCCCTAAATCCAATTTTCATTTCAGTTTCATGGGATTAACGAAAAATTGGTTTTGATTTAATTGCAGAGGAGCGTAGAGGGAGTTGAAGAGATGACGATAAAACCTGGTGTTCGCGTTTCGGAGGGGAAGCTGGTGGTGAAGGAGCGAACGATTCTGACAGGAATACCGGAGAACGTGGTGGAGACATCCACGGTAGAAGGAATGTTTCTGGGAGTGGATTTGGAGAAGGAAGATAGCAGACACGTGGTTTCGTTGGGAACCTTGAGGGATGTGAGGTTCATGGCGTGCTTCCGGTTCAAGTTGTGGTGGATGGCCCAGAAAATGGGAGACAGAGGGAGTGAAATTCCTTTGGAGACTCAGTTTCTGTTGGTGGAAACCAAAGACGGGTCCCACCTCGAACCACAGAACGACGCCAACAACCAGAATCAGATCGTGTACACAGTTTTTCTCCCTCTTGTAGAAGGCTCCTTCAGAGCCTGTCTCCAGGGGAATTCCAACGATCACCTCGAACTATGTCTCGAGAGTGGTGACGCAGACACCAAAGCGTCGTCGTTTAGCCATGCAATCTTCATTAGCGCCGGCACCGACCCATTCGCCACCATTCATCATGCTTTCCGTGCCGTCAGGAACCACCTCAACACCTTCCGCCTCCGCCACGAGAAGAAGCTCCCCGGCATCGTGGACTGCTTCGGCTGGTGCACCTGGGACGCGTTCTACCAGCAAGTTAATCAGGAAGGAGTGGAGGCCGGGATCCAATCCCTCCGCGGCGGCGGCACGCCGCCGAAGTTCGTCATCATCGACGACGGTTGGCAGTCCGTCGGCGGCGACGACGAGGACGACAAGGTGAAAGAAAACTCGGACTCGTTGCAGAGGTTGACAGGGATAAAAGAGAACGCAAAATTTCAGAAGGAGGCGGAACCAGAATTAGGTATTAAGAACATCGTGGACATAGTGAAGAAGAAGCACGAGGTGAAACATGTATATGTATGGCACGCAATCACGGGTTACTGGGGCGGGGTTCGTCCAGGGGTGAAGGAGATGGAGGAGTACGGTTCGGTGATGAAGTACCCGAAGGTGTCGAGCGGAGTGAGGGAGAACGAGCCGACGTGGAAAAGCGACGCGCTGGCGGTTCAGGGTTTGGGACTTGTGAACCCTAAGAAGGTGTTCAGGTTTTACGATGAGTTGCACAGTTATCTGGCGTCTGCGGGTATAGACGGCGTTAAGGTGGACGTGCAGTGCATTTTGGAGACTCTGGGTGCGGGTCTTGGGGGAAGGGTGGAACTGACCAGACAGTACCATCAGGCGCTGGACGCTTCGATTTCTAGAAACTTCCCTGACAATGGGTGTATCGCCTGCATGAGCCACAATACGGACGCGCTCTACTGCTCTAAACAGACGGCGGTGGTGAGGGCTTCGGATGATTTCTACCCGCGTGATCCGGTGTCGCACACTATCCACATTGCGTCCGTGGCGTACAATAGCGTCTTCCTCGGGGAGATCATGTTGCCCGATTGGGATATGTTTCATTCGCTTCATCCTGCGGCGGAGTACCACGCTTCTGCAAGGGCAATCAGCGGTGGGCCCCTCTATGTGAGCGACGCGCCCGGGAAGCATGATTTTGCCCTGCTTAAGAAGATGGTTTTGCCCGATGGGTCCGTGCTCCGGGCCCGTCTTCCCGGGAGGCCCACTAAGGACTGTTTGTTCAGCGACCCGGCCCGTGACGGAGTTAGTTTGTTGAAAATATGGAACATGAATAAGTTCGGAGGAGTGTTGGGAGTTTATAACTGCCAAGGGGCTGCGTGGAGTGCCGCTGAGAGGAAGAATGCTTTTCATCAAACGGTTTCTGATGCCATCACTGGGTTTGTGAGAGGAGGTGATGTGCACCTTATTGCGGAGGCTGCAGGTGATGGCGATTGGAACGGTGGTTGTGCGCTCTACGCTCACCACTCTGGGCAGCTCATTGTGCTTCCGCGCAATGTGGCTCTGCCGGTGTCCCTTAAGGTGTTGGAACACGAGGTGTTTGCTGTTGCGCCTGTGAAGGTTTTGGGTCCAGGGTACAGCTTTTCCCCTATTGGACTTTTGAACATGTTCAATGCTGGTGGTGCCGTTGAAGGGCTGGTCTATGAAGCGGGGGATAGCCACGTGTTGGTTCGCGTGGAGATGAAGGGGTGTGGTAAGTTCGGGGCTTATTCGTCGGCAAGACCAACTAGGTGTCTGCTGCAAAACAACGAGGTTGATTTCGATCACAATGCTGATTCTGGATTGCTAACCTTCAACATAGATCATTTGCCACCAGAGGGACACAGCATTCACGTGGTTGAGTTAATTTATAGTCTATCTAGTTAGTTGTTACACTATACATTATACTTATTGAATTTGAATTGGAGGGTAAGGGGACAAGACAATTGGTATGTTGTGGTATTTCTTTAGATAGAGGGGAGGAGAGAGGATAGGGTCTTGAACAATTTGCCCCTTGTATTAGATTTAACTTATATCATAAGAGCGAGCTACTTGTGTTTTGACTGAAAAATTATTACATGTTTCTACTTTTTTTAACTTTCCTTTTAAGGTTATTTAAACGCGTTTCTATCTTATGTAGCTTGAAATTGGCCCATCCTTACATTTCTCCTCGCAAAATGATATAAAATAAAAATGTTGTTGATAATATAGAATTGCTCCAACTCTGTGCACTTTCTTTCCAAAATTATGGCGAGTCAGATTACCTCTTCTCGAGATTGACCTTTGCAGTGGTTATTTTAGATGATTTATGTAGCAGAATTTTCTTGCCACCATTTCATTACCCCCGTGTTTATTTCCTGTTTCTACCGTGGTTTTCTGCCTCTTCAAGAAGCGATCAAATGAACTTTTCCGTGTGTGTCTTTAACTCCCACTTGGTTAATTACTAATTTCCGTGTGTGTGCCTTTAACTCCCACTTGGTTAATTACTAATTGAACATGATCTACGTACGTGCGTTCAAGACAAAGATACACTTTAACAGAAGAGTTTCCTCCTATGTAAAAGTCATTCGTGCAGAAACCGATACCTGAACCCACGAATAATATTTTGCACAGCCCATCTGACTATAGGCTACGTTCGGATATTTAATTTAATAATAAATCAATCAAATACAAAATATTGCGACTAATTGGACATTTTATAATATAAGTATCTTTTTGTGTAATTATTTGAGAAGGAAGCGGACGAAATCGAAACCAGTGATCATACTCCAAATTAACATGGAACAATGAAATGAAACATTTTACTATAAATTTTTTGTTTCATTCTCTTGTTTAAAATAACTGAAAAAAGTAAAACACATTACTTCTTTGATACTCCCTACAAATTCCTCAACCATATGTAACCCCTCCTACGACCCAGATTTTTGTCTTCAATCTTCATTAGAATCTCCATTATGTGGATTCTGATCTAGAAGTAATTGCTCCAGTTCCTTTTCATATTCATCGTCCTCCCCCAATCCTGTTTGTTTATAAAATGTTTGTTTCTGGGCATGCCAGTCATTAGCAACCTTCTCCACTACATCTCCAATCAGTTGCTTATCTTCTTGTATGTGCTTTATGTTTTCAACATCTAAAATACTGCTTGCCTCTTGAAAAACGAGGACATAGAATTACATAATTGACAAAATTAAGGATCATGTGTTGGCAAATTGAAACAGCAAGACAATAATATCCAAAACATCCCCACCCTCCCCTTAAGGCCAAGAATTCCAGAAGTCTTGAGGACAACATTTTGTCCTTCCTTGCATAAAATAAAAAAAGAAAGGAAGCAATTCAATTTGGAAAACCGTGAACCCCCAATGATATCAGTTGTCATTCTTAAAAAATACGTGTTTAAAATATGACTGCACTTAAAATAGGAAGACAAGATGTTTCTAGTTTTAAAAATCAGAAAAATCAACAGCTCAACAAGTTGTGGAAAAAAGAAAAGGGGAAGAAAAAAACTCGGTACGCGTATCATCTAGGTTGCCTACACTGGCCTTTCAGGATGATAGGAAAAAGACAAAAAAACTTGCTTTCAACACCAGCAACTTCAAAAACAGAAAAGATATTTTAACTGGCAGGCACCTTGTTATGTAAAACAGGCAAGGAACAAATACCTTGAATGGCCACACTCTTGGCCGCAGCATATCCCGATGACTTGTTCTTCAGCGAATTGAGGTCAACTTCCAAGCCCTGGCATGTAGAAAAGAGAAAGGAAATAAATGCAACAAAATCACAAACAATTAAAAATACAGTCTATATTAGGAGTTTGCGTGTGAAATACATCTCAAGACTGATTCATTTTTCTGAAAATATAGATATCAAAATATACCCAGAGCCAGATGAAAGAAGGATTGAATGATTGTATAATTTAAAGAAATTGCATGGATCTTACGGCCATTCCTTCATATTTCAAATAGGCAAAATCAAGTACCACAACCCCACCAAGTTATTAGGCACGGGATATAAACCCCAAGCAGCCTCCACCCCAACCCCCCGCAAAACAAAAAATGAAACCTGGTACTAGAAACATAAAATTGAGTAATAGGCAAAAGATTTTCTTTTGGAGCCATTAGTTGGTTCCAGAAGGCATGTTACGCTTTAAATTACAGCATTTCATGTTGTATAATACCATCAGAGCCCTTGTAAATGGAAAAGATCATTATAATTTTCACATAAACTTATCATCAAGAAATCTGACAGCAAATCAGTGTAATGAAGAGAATAAACAAATCATTTTGTAAATCACAAAGTATTAAGATGCTTACAAGGTCCATCTGAATATATTTATCAATTGAAGAGCTCTCAAATAACCTGCCATTCACAGTGAACAGATGAAAACAATAAGCTGTTGAGCAAACTAATTATCATGGCAACATGTGAAGGATCTTGGATATAAACGTATTTTGGTGGTTTACTTTTCATATGCAACTTGAATACGAGCATTCTGTAATTGTTGTAGTTGGTTTACTGTCTCTGCGACACAGCCTTCAATCAAGTCGACAGAGCCAAAAAGAAACGCATTCCTTTCAAGCATTCTCTTTACTAAAGCAGGTACAACTTTAATATCATTGGCTTTTGCATCAGCAACAAGGATTCTAAGTTTCTTTAATTCGCCTGTACGAAATAAATTTATGTCAACCATCATTACATTCGGACAAATATGAAGCATCAAAGTCGGGATGAAACATCAAACGAGAATAAAGAAGATATTTTCAGCAATAACTACACTAGTGACGCTATAAAGCAGGTCAGGGAGTGACGCTGCACAACACGTTAAGAAAGATAAAATTTTGTTCTGTCATGCATCATAGTTACTATGATTCATAGTAACTATCTTTCGAAAATCCAGTTTACCTATCATACGCATGTCTGGTTCCAAACACTAAACAATAAATGTGAAGATGTTTGACCAATATATAATTTCATTTCAGCGGACACCCACATTAAAAAGCACCAACACACACAAAAAGTATTTTCTAAACAGAAGTTGACGCAGAAAAAAAATGTGTCTGTTACTAAAGCACAAGATTGTTGAGGTAGAAATGCTCTAAATCGGAATGGCTAGGTTCTGTATGATGCACGATGTTTCCCTTTGGAGGAAATGCAAGAGAAAAATCATGTATATGTCATTCTACCTACCTAACTATTAGAGATGGACATTTTGAATCTATTTTAAATTTGGATTTAAATTAGTTTGAATTCATATCCATTTATCTATTTAATTTGGATAAAATTGGCATTAAAACCGAGGCTATTCTATTTGATAAGTTCAAATTCAATTTTATTTGAATTAAATTTGTTGTTAAATTTTTTCGCTGAAATAATTAAGACGTTTTTCAAGGTTAAATTATTAATTTTGGGGGAGAGAGGGAAGCTTGGACACGTCATCTTCCAATGTGCCAATGACACGGACACTTTGCGAATGTGTTAATAAGTTACTCACTTGTGTCTTAAATAACATTAGTCCTATTGAGTCTCTATTGTCATTTGTTCCCTTAGTGTCAAGTCTACCTCAAGTCCTAGAACTATTAAATGTGTATTTATTGATTATCTTTCTGATAAAAGGGAGTACAGATGTTATGGTCTTGATAGTCATAGTGTCTTTATCATCATAAATGTCACCTTTCATGAAACATAATCCCTTTCTATTAGTCCTTCGCTTCAAGTGGAGAAAGCACTTGAAATGGAGGAGGAGCTCTTCTTCCAGTTATACCATAATTGTCTTTACAGGTTGTTCAAGATCTAAGTGATGAAGTCACACACTTGGGATTGAACCAAACCTCAGTGAGGAAGAAGACAAATTCTTTGGCAAAGAATATCAAAGAAGGAAACAACCTACTTTGACATCGGAGCAAGAAGAATTCTGTAACTCTTGAGGCGATGAACCCTAAAGATAAGAGGTAAGTATCATTGAGAATTTACCCATTGTATTGAGAAAGAGAAAGCGACCATGTGTTAAATATCCTATTTCTCAATATGTTTGCATTGGCAATCTTTCTAATAAACATCAAAGCTTTATTGCTGCCATAGAAATTCCTACCTCAAACCAAGAAGCCATGAAAAGTGAACATCAGAATCAAGCCATGAGAGAGGAAATGAATGCACTAGAAAAAAAATTTGGCATGAGAAATTGTTAACAAACCAAGAGACAAGGTCTTTATGGAGCAAATACATATTTAAAGTGATAAAGAAGATGGCGCAATCGACAACTATAACGCCAGATCGGTTGCAGTGGGATATACACTCGAACTTATGGAATTTACTATGAGGAAACATTTTCTCTCGTAGCGACGATTACAGTTCCAGTTGTTCTTGCTCTGGCAGCACATTTTGGTTGGGAGTTACACCAATTGGATGCGAAAAATGGTTTTCTTCATGGAACTTTAGAATAAGTGTACATTCGGATTCCTCCAAGATTTGAAATTCATAATGGAAGGAAAAGGTATGCCTCCTAAAGAAAACCTTATATGACTAACCAATCTCCAAGAACAAGTAAACTCACTATACTGCTAGCCTGTGTAGATGATACAGTTGTTGCAGGGAATGATGAAACAGAGAAATTAACTTTAAGGAAAAAAATAGCAACCCAATTTGAAATGAATGATTCGGGGAAACTCAGGTATTTCCTTGGAGTAGAGGTTGCTTATTCCAAAAAGAGAATTTTCATCTCCCAAAGGAAACGTATAATTAATCTCCTTAAAGAAACAAGTTGGGATGTAGAACCTCAAAAGTTCTGATTGAACGGAATTATACAAATGGAAGTGAAGAGATATCTCCTATAAAAATTCAATATTAGATCTCGGTAGGAAAACTTATTTATCTATCACACACAAGACCATACATTGCACATGCAATTAACGTTGTAAGTCAGTCCATGCACAATACAAAAGAAAGACACATAGAAGCAGTTGACAAAATTCTTCAATACTTAAAGTCAAGCCCAGAAAAGGAGCTACTATTTAGGAAAGAAGACACTTAGAGCCTGAAGAAATATATTGATGCAAACTACACAAAATCTATTACTTGTACAAAATTAAATTTTGACAAAGTATGTTTCTAGGAGAAAGTCTAGTAACCTAGAGAAAAAAAAAAAAACAAGATAGAGTACGTCTTTCTAGTGTAGAAGCTAAATTTCGAACCTTTGCTCAAAATGAGTGTGAAGGATTCTAGACGAAACTTATAGTAGATGATATTAAAATAAACATTGACATTCCTATGCAATTGTAATGTAATAAAGAGTCGTCCATGAACAATGCCCATAATCCAATACAACATAATGGCACCAAACCTGTTGAAATTGACATATACTTCATAAAAGATAATTTTGATAGAGGTCTCATGGTTACATCCAAAGTCTCTATAAGACTTCAAATGGAGATTTTCACTAAGGGGTTTCCTCAGATTCCAAGATCTTGTAGGCAAGTTATGAATGATCAATATTCATTTACCAACTTAAGGGAGAGTGTTGTAAGTAGCGGATTATTAGGAAAAAAATATCTTCAATATCTCTAAAGTGATTCACAGAAAAAAATATCTCTAAAATCTTCCTATACATTCCAACATATTTTTATTTTCTTATTTTACAAAGGTTAATTGTTACAAATAGGGTGATGAGAATGTAATTGGTGTGATTGTTATTAATAAAATAATTCTTTATTTCTTTACATAGTTCAAGTATTATATTAATTTATATTTATATAATTTTAATGTTGTAGATGTTATACTCATGAATGGCTAAGTGAAGATTCACAAAGACATTCCCCAAATTAACATGTGAAGCTTACTCATGAAAGAAATAATTGTTTTGAAAAGTACTTTGATGATGTGGATGTAAAATGACAAATAAATAGAGTTTGCAAACTTTTTAAAAGGAAGGGAAGGTTTTGTCATTGTTGACTCTTTAAGAGATGCAGGTAAATGGATACAAAATCATGGTAGATTGTTCATGGAGCTCATGCACCTACACTTCAAAAGATAGCACTTTTAAGTTACCAAAACAACCATGTTCTTCTTTTTGTTGTGAAATAAATTGAAGTACATACTCCTTTATACACTTTTTGAAAATAAATAAGATGACACCGAAATGGACGAAGAATCTAATATTTGTTCAAAACAATCTTTCTCTTCTCTCAAAAAACTCCTTAAAACATAATGAAAAGACAACTAAATTGTGGGAGATTGCAAAAGATAACTTTTCAATGGATGACAATGAGATTCTTGATATTGGTAGTTTATCTATGGATGAACTAGAGTTAGAAACTATATTTTTTTCAATGAAGACGACCAAATATGACTTGTACTTTTCAATTTAGTTATATCTTCATATGTGTATCTATGTCATATTACTGTTCGTATCTGTGTCCATGCTTCTTAGGTGGTTATATAGATTAGTTAATATCATAATGGTTCAACAGGTGAGTACAAGTGTTAGATGATTCCAATTGAAGTTTTTCTTTTCTTTTTCTTTTCCTTTATTCATTACTTTTTTCTCACTACTAAATTGTTTCTTTTTTGTAAAACTTTCTCTAATTTGCTTTATCCTATGGCAATATGAAAACTTATGTATGCTCTATGCGTGTATCCACTTTTAATGTAATGGTGTAGTGCTTACTGAAATTTTTTTATTTCCTTTATTAGTCTACAGAAAACAAACAATAAACTATTTGATGAACACGACTCATTGTCCTTTCTACAAATCAAGTCACGTAGACAGGTTTCAGATCAGGTTAGGCTTTTAAAAAGGTCATTCTCGGCCTTAAAAAGAGGTATATCATACATAAGCTAACGACACCAATGTCAAAGCCTAGCTGACATTGTCTAGACTAAGGTTGTGTAGATGATACTTCGATCAGGTCCGAGTTGAGGACGCCTCAGTCAAAGCCGAGCCAAAGCTAACCCAACAATGCAGACTATAGTCCAAACTAAAGAGACATTTTGTAGATAGAGTAAGATGTCTCAGACGACCAGACGATTTCCTAGGATGAACATTGATTTTGGATTTTTTTTTTAAATCAAAAAAATAACTAATCCATCCAATCCAATTAATTAGATTTGGATTTGCAACGGATCCATTAAAATAGATTTAAAGTGTTTTGGATTAGTATAAAATAGGATTGGATTTGAATAACAGGATTTTTTTACACACCCCTACCACCTATAAAAACTAAATTTTAAACTTACAAAAGAAGACTTACTTTCATTGTATGATAATGGCACATTATGGATTGCAGCTACTGAATCACAAATTAGTCAGGTATGGAACACATACTCAGAGGAATATTCAGGTATGGGGTTAAAAGGAAAAATTGAATCAAGGCAAAATCAAAATTAAACAATTATGAACAAAATGAATCTAGTTCCCTACACACACATCAAACTGTATGTACAATGTTAGCATGACAATGCAAAAATTACCTAATAACTGTATAATTAAACATAGTTGTTTTATCAAGTGGAAAATTGATTGTTATACCAAGGGATAGGTAGACTTTAAAAGAAGGATTAAACGGTTGAGTCTCGTAAAAGCAGTAGAGGCAATAAAAGCCACCTAATCTCTGTGATAAAGAACCAGTACCAACAATGTAACCTGCATAGGAACATAAAGGAGTATTTATACTGAAATAAAAATATAAAGGCTAATAAAGTAAAACTTCAATGGCTATAATGGCATACTACATACTCATCAGATATTGGTAAATTTTCAAAAATATTATGAGCCTTTTGGATTGTATCAGTACTTTTATACTTTTGGAAGTATTTTTCAGCATAAATAAACCATTCAACATGCAAATTGCCCAGAAAAAAAAAAACTCTAAACTCAATTGAGTTAGGATAACAACTGCATACCAGCTATACATTACCTATACAATGAGCATACAACGATTGCATAAAGAAGGCCTGGTTGGTAGAAGGACAAGCTTCGTAAATGTAGGAGAACTTCCTCGAAGACCATACTCTTTTCATATCAGCCAAAGTTGTTGACTCATCCTGTCACTCACCAAAATTGCACATCAAACGTGGATTGTTAATACCAAACAACGGCAAGCAAGCTCCTTGAATTAAGAAATAAAAGAATGAGAAAAATCACTGGCCATAGATGCTATCGATACCTGAGTGAATTCACCAATAAGTTCATCGATATCCAATTTGAAATAATCAATATCGATATTCATGATTAAGAACCCTACTTTGCACCTGAGAACTCAATACCATCAAGTTGTCAAAGAAAACATAAAAATTCACATTGTAACGATAAAGAAACAAGAAAATGGACATTAATCTAAATATGGATAAAACAACATTTCTATAATGTAAACAGCAGAGAAAATAAAACCCAAGGTTTTCCATTGGCTGAACCCACACCACGAAGTCATTCAAATTTCACGGTACTGAATTTATGGAATTTTGATTTGGGAGTGATAACCTCAGGGCAAGGAGATTGATGGATGTAATATTTCAGAGATGAATAAGAAAACTCGAACAGAAGAATAAAAGACAACAATTGAATCAAATAACATACAGGCGTCACATAGATGTACACACCTTTTCCCAATCCTTGCTTAATACATGGGAGATAATCTAGGTTTGATTTTATCCAAACCCAAACTAATATTATAGATCATGACCTGACTAGGACTAACTGGTTCAGTAGTTTGTACTGAGTGAGAATCTGCTGCCAGTCCGTATTCATAGGTAGCGAGCAGCATCACCATACCTTCTCCCGTTTCTTATTCGTCCAGACATAACCAATATAAAGTGAAATTATGTGGGTGCGGAACCAATGTGGCAGACCCATCAGGGGACAGAGCCAAACCTAGATGATAGAGGGGACAAACTATAAAAATTAAAATTGACCCTAAACATATAGAAGTATCAAAGTTCATAAAAAAATATTCACAATTATGAGTTTTTCAAGACGACTCACGGATTATTTAGATTAAAAATCTCAATCATCGATTTTAGATGCCACATAGAACTTTTTATGAATTCATAATATAAAATGGTACTTATGTTAACTGTAATTTTTTTTTTATAAAAATGTCCTTTTATTTATGCTATAAAATATAGATTTTGTTTTTCTGGAAAATATATTAAGTCATAATGAAGTATGTTATCCACCACATTATTTTTCAAGACTAGTAATCTACAACCACTGAAGAAGAACGCTCTGTTGTAAAGCTAATACAAGGCAAAAAAAAAATATAGGAAATTATGGCAACAAGAAAGAGAATTTTTGTCTCCAAGTTCAAGATGTTAATCCCTTTTATATTGTTTGTAAGTTTATCCCATTAGCAAATGTTAACTTTTAATTTTCAAATAAATTATAGCCAAATCAATATATAAAAAGCTAATAAAAAGGTCAGATAACGAATTATAAAAAGAAAATACTATTAAAAAGAGAAATAAACGAGATTAGAATATTTTTGTCTAAGAGGAAAAATACAATCATCTTCATAATATACAAAAAGCTAGATAAGAACCAAAATCAAAGTAGACACAAAGTAAAAACAAAGCAGAAAAAGCAAGATACGAACTAAAAAAGGAACTAAGAAGCAGGGACTCAGGAGAATCTTTGAATAGTAAGAAATCAAACAGCAAAAAGCACGAATGAGAAAGAAACCAATGAACAAACATGGGACGCAATAGATTGAGAATCTAGGAGCAGTTTTATCAGTTGTGACGCAAAATATGGCAAAAGGCCAAAAATTTCTCCATGTAAACTCACCATTGTGGTCTATGGCACCAACACATGGGCCTCCCTTCAGAAATTACCTATGGCGGTTGGCAAGCAATCAGCCGCCATTCCACCAAGGCACTTCCATTTAACAACAATTCCTAGAAGTGGTTTGCAATTAGTTGAATGTCAAAAAGAATAAAAGGGTTAGGGCTCAAAATCAGGGCCCCTATTTGAGTTTATAATCCTGATTCGGCAAAAAGAGATTGAATCTGTGATTCAAATGACATTTGGGAATATGAAATAAGGTGATTATGATGGAGGAAGGGTACGGTTGCCAATTGCCAGTCACCAAAGATGAGAAACCAATAAAAGGTAGTGGTTATATACACTATCCATTTTACCTATAACTCTCCCTCCCTTTCTTCTAATTTTTCCCACAAATTACCTCCTAAACCTAAACATACCCATACTCATCTCTTCTCCCTTTCGTATAACTTTCTAATTGATGAAAATCAGACGGCTCAAATTTACAATGCACTATGTTAAAATACAGAAATCTGGATACGGTAGAATCGACTGCATTCGGTGACTTGTAAATTCTAGAAATAGCACTTAACTAACTTCTCAGTATCAGTCACTTGTAAAATAAACTTTATCTGGATTTGGATCTTCTCCGAGGGCAGGTGCCCGAGAGAAATGAAAGGAGAGCTGTGCAAACAATATGTAAATTTCAGTCTGACACAAAGAAATATAACTTATAACTGATAGCTAAAAGGACAAAAACGAACATGCAAAGTTGCAGAAAATGCCCAATGCTATGAAATTGTGGACCTTTCTTCTTATGCTTCAATAAATCATATATTGGTTCAAGCGCTTTCCCAAACACCTGGCACTCGCTTACAATCAACAAATCTAAATCTTGGCTGAGCGAACCGTCCCATTATTTGAAGTCATCTGAACACTACCAATTAATTTCAAGCATTCCAACGACTCCAATATGACGAAGCTTTTGAAGAAAACAAGAACGAAACGACACCCACAAACGTTTTATCACGAAACTAAGTTTTTTAATAGGCAAATGACAGTCACCTGAGTGCAACGGCTACAATCGCATCAAGATCATCCCCGAACTCGTTCTCGTCCACCAAAAGCTTGTGAAAAAGTTCCCTTTAGAACTTTGAGGGTCTCCCGCGATATATACTCACATAATAGAATCAATATAAGGAAAATAATCACAGCAAAACGCATGCACTTACTGATTCTGCAAATTCGTGAATTGGGTCAGGGTACACGTGCTTGTAGTTGGGTGAACATACGAGACCAGAGCGAAGAATTTTCTGGAAATGTGTTTATTTAGATGGTAGTTTGGGGGAAAATTCATCAAAAAAAAAAATCTTAAATACTCTTAAAAATATTCTGGAAATTTTTATTTAAAATACTCTGAAAAAATCGTTATTTATTGAAGATTAAAAATTACCATATTTTGATCATAGCTTTACAATAACACTAATAAACTATGTATTAAAAAATTAAATAATAATTTCGAGGTAAGCACATGATAATATTGTGATATATTGTCTCAAAAGTAT
>Ga0123340_1003141_pt1 | contig 15340 bp, 7 predicted proteins | sample SirMexnodulemix_FD_89961 | JGI IMG/M metagenome (GOLD analysis project Ga0123340, IMG submission 89961) | Root nodule microbial communities of legume samples collected from Mexico - Siratro Mexico nodule mix | ecosystem: Host-associated > Plants > Roots > Nodule | place: Mexico: Nepantla... | reverse complement strand
GTAAAGTATATATTATTTCTCTTGTTTTGTTTTGTGTTGTGTCATTTTTATGTTTTTTTTTTACAAATAGAAAAACATAAAATATTCCTCGTATAAACACATGTTTATATATATATATATATATATATATATATATATAAACCCTAGAAATTACTAACCCTCGGGGTGACGAGACTTGATAAGGTCAACAAGGGATAATTCTAGTTCAACACCAACCCAAAAGGAAAACCTTTGAAGCCCTTTTTACCTTACAAGCCTCTTCTCTCCTCACGCTTTATATGTTAAACAAACTATATTAATTGGTTCCTCTTCAACCTAAAAGCAACTCACATACCAAACTTATGGAATTCATGGAACTTCCCAAGCATGCATATGCCAATAGGTCTTACGAAGATTTTGATCCTTTGTTTGTTTGGCGTAGAGAAGAGGGTCGTGACACCCTTGAACTTCATCTTCCAGGCATGTTCCATTGCATTTCTTCAAATATCAACTTCGCATTTGTGAAATAATTAAATACCATGTTTTTGAATAGTTTCATCTCTTCATAATTTTTTGTTGAATCTATGCACGCAATCTTCATTTGATTAGTATTCAAGTTATGTAGAATCATGTTTTACCGCCTATGCAAATCCAATTTTAGTTTTTCAAATCTTGAAAATAACCATTTTAGTCCATCAAAATTAAAAAAAAAAAAAAAAGTCCATTTTTAGTGAAAGCACTAATTTAAGAGAATCTAATCATTTTTTAAAACCTCTAAATAGTAATTTATGTAATGGGTGACTTTACTTTTTTATTTTTTAAATATTTCTTAATAAAATAATATATTTCAGTTTTTTTTTTTTATGTTTTTGTCTAATTTGATTACTTTAAAAATAAACAAATTTTCTCCTTTTTATAAATAAATCCTATCTATTTCTTAAATAAGCAATTATTTTAGACATTGTCTTATTTAGTAAACACTTCCATTATTTGATCTTTAGATTTTAATCACGCAAATTGGATCCTCAAAATATTTCAGCATATTGTTTTGGTTCATTGGTCATTCTTCGTATAAATTTTTAACATTTTTACGTTGATGTGAAAGATAACACGTGTGTTGTTTAACATGTATGAACACAAAAGTTGCAATTAATTAAGGAAGGTCAACATACGTATCAAAAAATATACAAGATTCACGAAGAAACTAAAATCACTCCATATTATAACAATTAAAAGAACAAAGTGTATTTAATTTATACAAAAAGTGATGTAAGAATGGTGGAAGAAAAAATTGTTTTCAGGTTTCAAGAGAGACCAAATACGAATTCAGATAAACCATGTTGGTTTGCTGGTAATAAGTGGGGAGCGTCATTATGAAGGAAACAGATGGAAACGTTTCAAGAAAGAATTCGAAATCCCATCATACTGCAACGAAGATGCAATTCATGGCAATATGATGCAGAGCATTCTTTCGGTGGTGATGCCGAAGAAAAGTTCTGTGATTCTTGAAGAGGAGCAAGAAATGAAGGAGAATAATAGAAAAAGAGAGAGTGAAATATCAGAAGAAAATGATATCACAGATCATGCAGAATACCAGTTTGAAGAAAAAGATGATGAGAGGGTACCGCAGGAAACAACTAGAGATGTTGCCCTAAAATTCATGCTTGTCATGGTTCTGATATTGGTTGCAGCAAGTTACATATCAGATGTAAGCAAAAGCCTCATGGTTCGAGCTGCTTCCTATTTTCACAACTAGACCACTGTGCTTCTGTAAATTTTAATCATGTGAATAAGGAGAAAGTTGCTATAATAATTTACTTCTTTATTTGTGTTTTTAGGAGTTGGAATTTGGCACAAGTGTGGTTTTCATTTTCAAATTGAAGTTTATTTTTTAGACTTCTAAAAAGAATATTGTTTTAGTCTCAAAATATTAAATTTAAAGGATTAAAATCATATTTCTTTCAGAGATTATTATTTCTTTTTTAAATTTGAGAATCAAAACTAAAATTACCCAAAATTTAAAGAGTATAAACATAAATCCTAATTTATTTTATGGAGATTTCACTAAACAGATGGTTTAATTTACTTTTACAATGATATCAAAATGATATAAATAAGATAAATATTTTTTTTTTGTAGAATTGAACTTGAATACTAAAGTATTTATAATCACTCTAAACCAACTAAAATGAACTTATTTTAGAATAATTTTTTTCTTTTTAAAAGAGGGAAAGTGATTTGTTTTTCTAAAAAATAGAAAAGTGAATAATTCGAGAGATTGATAGTCAGACACTTATCCTTTTTCATTCACTTGATGAAGAGTCATTAGAAGTTTGGAAATCTCAAATATTACTCCTTTCAAGGTTAATGCTTATGAGTCTTTACCTTCTTGAGTCCTTTGCCTAATATCATCTTGAATGCTTTAAATCCCTATCTTTCTGAACTACCAATGCTAATACTAAGTTTATGTTTGGATGAATCGTCTAAGGGCCCCACTATGAGAATTTATGAAAACATTTTCGATTTTCTTGTATTATACCACTTATATTTTTAATAACATTGTTCACTTTCCATAATAAAATATATATTATTATTTTATTAATATTTAATATTTTATTAATGAAAATAAGTGTTAAACTAACGTTTTCCTATATTTATATTCTTTAGACCTTTACTTTGCATGTATGTCTTACTATTTTGGAATAAACGTGTCCAATCTCTCCACTCTCCTTATGGCCTACTCAATCCAATTTTGTTCGGAATTTATGCAATTACATGACTTTGTGCAATCTTTTTGGTAATTTTTATGACACATTCACTCTGAGAGTTATAAATTAACGTTTTTGGTAATTTTTATGACACATTCACTCTGAGAGTTATAAATTAACTTTAAATTTGGTACTTACAAAGAGTGATTCGAGGATAAAACCCGTGAATAAGGATTCATCTTGCTTTTTTTTTCTTTTTTAATTTGTTGCCTCTTCTCTTACGTGTGTTTATCAAATAAAATCCCTCCAAATGCCTCAAAATATCTCCCACCTTGCTCAAGCCCTCTATTTTGGTTGTAAGATTACTTTGAGCAAGTTTGTTTGGGCTCCCTTTTAAAGAGCCATGGATAATGCAATGGATAATTTTTCGAATTCACCAATTTTGAGAAGGTTTGCAGGATCCCTTTAGATTATGCAACTTTGATTAGATATTGCCTTTTAAATTTTAACACAAATTGGAACTAAAAGGTAAATAAATTGGCTTTTTGAACACAACTTCTACTACATTCTTTAACTAATGGTGTACTTATTATTTGAAAGAGTTATGATACTTGGATACCACTATTTGACATACCAATTACTATGTGACAGTTACCTGGCGATGAGTTGGCAATAAAAATATTCTTTTAATTGGAGATGCTGACTTGTCAAAGAATTAGTTTTTTATTAGGATTAGGGGTGTTTAACGTGAAATGAAGAAGATGAATTTAGGTTATTTTGTGGGTGTCATCATGGTTGGTCGCTGGTTTGGAACGGTGGTTATTTGGAGATGAGTTTCAGAGGTAGTGTTTTGGACCGGTGGTTGATTGTTGGGTGAAATTCTTCGATGGAGCAGTGGTTTGCGGTGAGATGAGGTAGTTCATGGGTGGTTTCCATTTTGGGTAGCATCATGATCTTGATTTTTCCTTAGTTGTTTGCTCAAGCCCTCTATTTTGGTTACTTTGAGCAAGTTTGTTTTAGCTCCCTTTTAAAGAGCCATGGATGATGCAATGGATATTTTTTCAAATTCACCAACTCTGAGAAGGTTTGCAGGTTCCCTTTAGATTATGCAACTTCGATTAAATATTGCTTTTTCATTTTTAACACAAATTGGAACTAAAAGGCAAATAAATTGGCTTTTTGAACACAAATTAGACTACATTCTTAACTAGTGGTGTACTTATTATTTGAAAGAGTTATGATACTTGGATACCACTATGTGACATGCCAATTACTATTTGACCATCACGTGACGATGAATTGGCAATAAAAATATTCTTTTAATTGAAGATGCTAACTTGTCAAAGAATTAACTTTTTATTAGGATTAGGGGTGTTTAACGTGAAATGAAGAAGATGAATTTAGGTTATTTTGTGGGTGTCATCGTGGTTGGTCACTAGTTTGGAACGGTGGTTGTTTGGAGACGAGTTTCAGAGGTAGTGTTTTGGAACGGTGGTTGGTTGCTGGGTACAATTCTTCGGTGGAGCGGTGGTTTGCGGTGAGATAAGGTAGTTCGTAGGTGGTTTCCATTTTGGGTAGCATCATGATCTTGATTTTTCCTTAGTTGTTCTCCGTTTGCGACAAAGGGTTCCATGCTTATTCTCTGTTTTTTAAATTGCTTGAGTGTGAATATATATATATATATTTCTTATTCTGTGTTGGGTGAGAAGGGTAAAGATTTAGTTCTTAAAGTTTACTGTCGTGGTGAGTGGAACGGGTAAAAGTCTAGTGTACAAATTAGGAAAATACAACTTTTTCCTCTACCATGTAATGAAGGCATGCCACATCACACTTGTCAAAGGGGCGTAATCTTTGTGTGGTTGTCAAACCAATTTTTTCCTATTTGAAAAAATCTTAAAATTCTTTATCGTTAATAAAGTTTTCTCAAAATTCACACAACCTTCTATTTTTCAGACACTCAATGCTTGACCTAGTAAATCTTAACTTAAAGATGAATTGTGCCAATTCAAACCATAAAAGCAGTAAAATAGAAGAATGTGGGGTTTGGCAAGGTCAGGTGTGGGTCTGGAATTTATGTTGGATAAGGATATGGTTTTAGTAAGAAAATACAATGATCAATAAGTTCTTGGTAGCAATTAACATGTGTGAATTAAACAAGGATAATGATGACAGGTGGGTTTGGAGAGGTAAGACAGGAAATGTGTATTCCGTGAAGGATGTTTACTGCAAAATTTTAGAGGGAATGAAGGAGTGAGGAGGTGTTTCAAAGACTACAAAAAACAAAAGCACAACCATCTACTCTATTTTGTAGCTGGAGGATTTTTCATAATAGGCTTCCAACTAGAGATAGGCTACTTGGTTTTAGGTATTCCAAACGTGAACTCTATATGTGTATTGTGCAATACCTATGATGAGAATGTTTGTCACCTATTCTTAACTTGTAAGACCGCTAGTAGTATTTGGAATTTGTGTGATAATTGGTTTGTTGTACAAACTATACATCATTGTTTGACAAAGGAACATTTTTTAGGATATCAACTGGTAGGACCAATAGGAAGGGAAGATCATTGGATTACTTTGTATGAGTGATTACTATTTGGCACATTTGGAAACAAAGAAATGATATTATTTTGAAAAACAAGATGTATGACGTTGGTGTTTGTTGTCATTCAAATTAAATCTTGGATAGTAGTAACAACTAAATTAAAAAATGCCTTATTTACTTATTTATAGTGGTGCATCAACCCATTAGCATGATATTTGTAGGATCTGTATTGGTACTGTCTTTTATTGTTGTAGGGTATGATTGGCAGGGACCAATGAATGAAAGTTTTGAAGGAAGTTTAGATGATACTGTTTTTGGATTCATTCACACGACTGATATATGTTATGTTATATATATATTTTTATATTGTTTCCCTGTAATATGCAAGCTGTTTTGGTAGGGGTTTGATATGGATGTTGATTTAAGTATTAGTTTATGTGCATTTATGTGCGCCTTTAGTAAGCAATCCTAATATCAATCTTATTTGGTATTGATTTCTTTGCTTTGTAAATAGGTTAGGATAACCTTATTATCCCATTTAATTTCATTTTTTATCATCAATAAAAGAATACATATTGAAAAATGTATCATTGAATTCAAAATCGCATGTTGACTTTTATAGCCATACAAATAAAGCAATATAACCACATCCACCATTTACATATCCTCAACATGGGTGGTTAGATAAAATGATCCAAAATTTATTTCCTATCCTAAGAATTAGGACTACAGGAATGTTTCAAAGATAACTATAGAATAACAACAATTATATCCCCTAACAACCAACATTCCCTCTTTTAAATTATATACGCTACTATATTTAGTTTAGTTCTGAAGCTTCAATTATGTCTAGCATACTACGAAGTGTTAATTATTGTCTAATTTGATAAAGTTGATTATTATGTCTGCAATTTGAATATGTAATTCAAGGTAGCTCAATGTGACAACTTCATCATTCACCAAGTCTCTCAAAATATAAAATCTTAAGTCGATATGTATGCTTTTTCCCATAAAACACTAGAAGCGATTGTGTTAAAATTCAATAAAAATAGTTTTGGTGAAGCGAAACATAAAACATTGAAATATTCCACACTTACGTTTTCAGTTAAATTAAAATCGTCCAATGTCCTTGCGCTTTTAATGTATGTAAACTTGTCTTGAGAACACACAATTTTAAGCAAATCATATTTTAAAAAATTGTTATTGGTAATGACGATTTTAATTAAAATAAGTTAATTGTATAGAATAATTTAAACAAACTCATCCTCACCTCTCATGATTACATTATTTACACACAACACATTTTTACCTTTCTCACATTTTTACCTTTCTCGATTTGAGTTAAACGAAATCCAAAACATTTCATAGAAATATATATTTATTTATAATGAAACCGTGTTTGGTAGACACAATTTACCCATTTTATGAATTAAAATAAATTTACCCATTTAAGAAATTTTCTTTTAGAATTACATCGTTTCAAAAATTTTGAATTCACAAAAAAACATGTACTAGAACATGTCAACTTAACATATATCCAGGTATTATTTTGAGAGTATAAAACTATCATTAACATCAGTGTGAATCATACAATGTAAACGTACCATGTCATTTCGCAGATTTTCATGTTATAAGGATTAGAAAATCACAGAAGGAGTTTTAGATAGAGTTATCAAGAGAAAAGCAAGTCATCAAAAGAAGAAAAGGTTATGGATAAGAGTCATAAGTGGACAAGAAAATACAATTTTCGATAAGATTTTAGAGTCATTTGATATGTTCCTAGCAAAAACGGTGATAGGAGTTTTTGTATATATTTCCAGCAATCTAAGGCTTTTCCGTTTGTTGTATCTATATAAAACTTACATAAAATCCTAAACTAGCCATGTAACCCATGTCCACATTGATGAAGTGTGTGCTCCTAGTGACCTTTGAGTGATCATGTGTGTTGCATGTACTCGTAATTGCTTGTTTGTATAATGGGTTGTTGTCTTCATTAATAATAGTAATCATAGTTGCACGTTTAAATAATGGCTTTTGTGTATTCATGTTAATACTTGATAGTGTCTTTTTATTCGAAGACCTTGATGTTTGTAACCAGCTTGCTTAGCTTATTTCCTGCGTTTGAATAGCCTATGTCGCACTAGTTTGACCTTTTCTATCATATATCCCATTCAACACTAGTCAAACTATTACTTTATATTTTTTTAATTTATTTTATTATAATGTTACACTACGAACCTTGTTCGAATATCCTAAAATTCATTCCAACAACATACAAAGTTGTACAATATATATATATATATATATATATTAGTGTCACTTGTTAAAACACTATAATATGTTTTATTAACGAAATACATTAGAAATCATAATTAGCAGAAAGAATTATGATTTATTTATAAAAATAAAGGTAGTGTTCTCCACAAACATTTATGTTGCAGTCCAAATCAAATCGGACATATATTATTGAGACGAGCTTATAGAAAAACAACAAAAGGAATGATGATAATGCATCCAACAATATTTGCTCTAAGAAGTGCAGCTAGGGCAAGTGCGTTGATCTCAGGCAAGGATTGCTGCCACGGCAGCGATGAATGCCCCAGAGAGAGAAGCGATGAGAGAAGAAGCGGAGGAAGTGGGAGCGGGAGCCGGAGCTGGAGCTTCGACGGTGATGACGAGCTTCATCTGATGATTGGCGCAGTGGTTTCCCTTGCTGCAAATGTACCACTTCTTCCCTTCGGCTTTCAGCGTGATGGTGTCCTTTCCGGTGGAGAGTACCTCGTTCTCTGCTGTGGAAATGCACTGCTGGAACTCTGTTCCGTTCACTTTCACCACGTTGTGGTTCTCTTTGTTATAGTTGAACACTGCCATAAGAGGGTCTTCATCTTAGGGTGGAACTCCAAGGACTTGTAATAATAATACTCAACAAACCACTACAACCTTATACATCATGTTTTAAACTAATTCATTGTTTTAAAATACATTCTTTCCATTAGTTTTTTTTTTTTAACTGTCAACAATAAATTAAATAAGAAAATTATCTTAAAAATATTTCAATCTTTATATAACTGTTAAATGCTCTTGATATTGAGTCAATATAAACTTGTTGGATTGTTTTAACTGACATGTCTTAAAATGTTTTAAAAATATGTTGGATTGTTTTAGGTCACATGTCTTAAAATGTTTTAAAAATATGTTGGATTATTTTAAGTCACATGTCATGACGTTATCTTTTTTACAAATTATAATTATTTTTTCTCTTAAAACCTTTTATAAATTTGAAAGATTTGACTATTTGATACTCCTTTTTTAAGTGATGTGTTCTATATTCAATATAAATTAGATGCTCACATGCGTATGACATTAATATGATACATATCACGAAAATGTCTAATTCAATTTTTTTTTTTAAATATTTATCAGTTTAACACTATTCCAACACAATTTTAATAAGAATTAATACAGTAATTTTTTAAAAACTTATAAAATTATTATATAGATAAAAAAAATATTTAAATTATATATGTAAATATGTGTCTCTATATCTTATACTTTAAAAGATAGATTACACGTATTTATGTGTTCATGTCGGTGTTGGTATCAATTTCCGTGTTTCATAGATTTTTATAATTTACAAACCTATTAAAAATATTTAAATAATTTAACCTAATATATAAAACAGTAAAGAAAGCAGATTTCAAAGGCAGAGATAAGAGCATTCATCCATACAAATGATAGTGATAATTTTGGGAAGTATGTAAAGTGTGAAGCAAATTCAGAGGAAGGAGCTAGGGTTTTTGAAACTTACAAAGGGTGTCACCAACACGGAAAACCTTGTCCTGTGCCCACGTTGTGTAGTTAAAATCAAGAGTCCAACCCTTGTCGTCACCCACAACATAATCAGTAGCCATAGCAACTGAGGAAAGCAGAACCATGGAAATGGCAAAGAAGGCAAGACGAGCTGAAGAAGAAGCCATTTGATTTGAACTAACGAGTTGAAGTAAACTATGGAACAAGTTGTGTTGGTGCTAACAAATATCTCTATGCAAATGTTATTGCTTAGATGAATTGTTAGCTCACACCGTTTGAAACTGAATGAGGATTATATATATAGGAGTTGTTATGTATTGATTTTATCGACGTACATGGCCGGCTTTTACCCTCTATACTTGTATTTACTCTTGAAGATACAACTTTTCTTGGACTTAATCTTAAACTGGACATTGTAAATTATGTCTCTTATCCTTTTTAGAGACTTAAATTTAATATACATGAATTAAGAAATATATTTACTATGTAAAATGTTGTGCATTTCAACTCAAACGTCCTTATTTAGATATGTATTGATTTTGATGCTTTGCATAGTGATGAATATTATTAAATAGTAGTATATTTGAGGAAAAAAATTAGTTAGTTTTGACGTATTAAAACATTACTAGTTTAAGATAAAAAAAATGTAAATAATTATATAATGTTTTTTAGATAAAGTGAATTAATAAAAGAAATAGTGTTAAAAAATATATTGTATGTTTATTTTTTTGTTTAGAAAGGGTGAGTTGAGGGATGATGCCACGTGGAAGGAGGGGGGGAAATGGATAAAGTTTTGGGAGAGAGAATATTTGTTCCGGCGGCCTGCGCTCTTGGCTGTCGTACTATTTGATTGCAGACTTAGATCATATGTACCCAAAAGATACCTACCGCCTGATCGTGATCATTGATATGTTTGGTCACAAATATATGGATTTGGTTAAAGAAAAAATTAAGTGAAATAAAAAATAATTATATGAGAAAAGATCAAATTATAATAGTATAATTACACATTAATATAATTTTTTTGTATATATAATCAATATGAAAGAATTATGAATTTAATGATCAGTTTTTGACCAAAAAATATAATTTAATAATAATATAAAATTTCGTAATATATAAGAAACATTAAAAAATAGAATATAAGAGAAAAACCTTTGAAACAAGAGATACCAAGATTTTATTATAGAATATCTCCTGGATGAAGAGTACACAAGACTTTGAATTCTAAACTTAGCCTGATTTCATGGTTACCAAATTCCTAGTTTTGCAACTTCATAAAAAGTTTTATGTGGTGGGTATAAAACACAACGATTTTACCTATCTTGTATTTCTTTATTGTTTTATTTATGATATTTTCTTGAGACTAATATGGAGTGAGATAGGGTAGATAGAAGGTTTGGCAACAAAAAGGATAATTACTTTTAATTTCAATACTTTTAATCTTTTATTTGTATGAGTCCAAAGTCTTATTTTTTTTAAGAGGGAAGCCACAATTTTACTTTTAATGTTTTGCTTTTACGAGGGTGAGTAATAGGTTCCATTCAGAATATATGGTTTATATTATAATTATACATACCACATTTTTTTTAGTTTTAGGGCATACTTTTTAAATATGACCTATTTTTTTAAATAAGGTATAGGAAAAAAAAAGTAACTTAAAATGTCCACAACTCAAAAAGTGTGACTTATAGTGAAAATAAATCACACTTATAAAAGTGTGGCCTTTTATACTTTTAGGCCACATTTATTTGTCTGTGACCTATAAAAGTGTTGCCTAAAGTGATAAATGTTATAGTATCATTTAAATAAAGAAGATAACACATTTAGATTTATGCATACATGAAAAAAGTGAAAAAAGTTAACAAATGTTTCTCATACAACTAACTATATAAAGTCAAATTAGTGATGGTAAAGTAAACTTCAAGTTATCTCTTGATAATATTTTAATTATTACATTAATTTCATTATTATTAATATAAATATTTATTATCTCTAATTAGTATTGAAATTATCTTTATGTATAGTGATATCTCATGTTAATATGTTTAGATTTTAAATGAAAAGTTAAATCTTTACTAAAATAAACAATAGTTTGATTATCTACAAATAACAAATGTTTTTTTTCAACAAAACAAAATTCTTACAAAATTTGTTTTACTGGTGAAAACTCCTTTCATACTTTGATAATAGCAATAAATTTTGTCTTTGTAGAAGATAAATTTACACATATTTATAGTTTAGACCGACAAATTACAACTTTTCTTGCAAAATTAATCCAAAAGTCTGAAGTAGATTTTCTTAAATCAATGTCCATTTGAATTGAATACCTCATCAAAATAGATATATCACTATTAAAATAAATTTCATTTGTGTAATATCATGAAGATGCCTCAAAATTCATTTTACAACATTTTAACTTTTTTTGAATTTGACATAAATCTATTAACTATACCAACATAGTTGGCCTTACGTACTTCATTTCATATATCAAATTATCCATTATAGAAACATAAAAATTTTGTTGCATTTCTAGTTTATTTTCTTCATTTTTAAATTATTTAAATTTAATTTAAAGTGAGTTACAAAATTAGTGTTCACCACTTTGGCCTTTTTCATTTAGAATCTCTATAACACTATTTTATTATAATATTCTTGTGACAACCAAATTTGCATCTCTTTTCTGTCATGCATGATTCTTATACAAAGAATATGTTTAATAACTACGAAGTTTTTTATGGAAACTTACTCGCTTAATTACTTTTTCAACATGTGAATCTTATAAACATCTTTTCCCAACAATAAGCATGACATCAACTAATAATAAGATAATAAAATCATCACTAAAAGATTTTCTAAAAGGATACAATGATCAAAAATAGTCTTCTAGTAGAGTTACTAACACATAACAAACATAAACTTCTTGAACTATTGTTTTAGAGTCAAACTGTATAAGCTCTTTTTCAAATTCAACCTAATACATAATCTTTCACATCTTTAACAAGAAAACTATTAAGTTGTTTTATGCAGGTCTCTTTCTCTAAATTATACTGAAGGAAAGCAATCTTCACTTTCATTTACTCTACCTACATATCAAGAGTAATAGTTAAACTTAACACAACTTTAATCATTAGTGCAAAAAATGTGATTTTACATTGTATTTATAACATCAACTCTTGCAAAATCAATGTGAAAATAAGCGCATTGACATTTTTGTAATATGAGAGTCACATAAAACATTGATTGTAATTACAACCGATGTTATCATAAAACAATTGAGTTAGTATGTCATAAGTTAAACCTTAATGTCTTCTTTTTTTTCTCTCTTATTTTTCTCTGCAATGTAGAAAACAAAAAAAATTGTCAAAACCTCATGTTTTACATGTAAACAAAATATCTTCACATGCAATCTCGTCCTCCTCCCTATCTTATCCATATATTTCTACAACCTTGTTATTCTCTTATGTCAATATTGATTTCCTTCACTTCCACTATCCTCCGCATAACAAATTTCACCTTATCCACCATCGCTTCTCGCATTCTTTTCATCTTTTGAGTTTCTTTCTGTAAACATTTTTTTCACTAGTCTCTTCTTCCATTACTTGTAGAAAAAAGATATAATCCTCGACTCCCTTCTTGTGTTGCTAGTTCATTTTTTGCCTCATCATCTACCAGTGTACAATGAAAGAATGTTAATAATTTTTTAATTTAATTTTAATATTTAAAAATAATTATTATATTGTATCATCCAAGGTAAATAATTAAAACAATTGTATTTGATTACAAACATTTGTATAATGTTATTATATTGTTTGATGTAATACATATTGTTATTGTTATATTGCTTGTCTTGAGTAATAAAATATCAAAAATAAAACAATGGATATATGTGAACTAGAAACATTCGTTAAAGAGAAAAAAATATAATAGACCACATCATGTAGAAAGTGGAGATACTACATCGTTTGTTGTTGCAACTGATGTAATATCTTCTATTTCTACATGAGTTGTGACCTATAATCGATTTAGAAAGGGCTTCTCAACTATTTTTTGGTTAAAACATTAACATACCACATCGATTAGGTACAAAATCAATATAATATGTCTAACTTTTACATTAGTTATCAATTCATGTAAAAAGTTCTCCACTTTTACATCATTGACATCTATATTGATTCTACAACCAATGTAGAATGTTTAAAATAAATGTAAAAAGTCCATTTTTAGTAGTGAATGGATGAGATTTTCATAATATACAAGAATATCACTAAAATCAACAACCTTTCTCTTAAGCACTCCTTCATCACTAATAAGATACATAAAGTTACTTTGATGCTTTATCATATAACTCCACTTGTTATACAAGAACCTTTTTTTTTTCTTGTGTAACTTCATCAAATAAAAATATGCGATTATCATGTATGGATTTCATCTCATCCTTCATTACATCTAACCACTTTTATTTTTCTTCACTCTCCATAACACTTTGGTTCTCACGTATATCAAGATCACAAATTCATTAGGAAAGTACCTTATACATGATTGTCTCCCTATTGGACTTTCTAAGTTGACATTGAGGTGGTTCAATAACATCAACAAGATGCATCTCGTGACATTCATGCTCCTCTTCTTCATCATCAATAGGAACATCTACCTCATCTCCATAATCATGTTATTCATCATTATAAACAATATTATCCATATTCTTCATGGTTTATTAAACTAATTTAGCATCATTCATGGCACAATCTTCTTTGGATTTAGACTCTTCCACCTTATCAATTAGTTTTCAATTGTTTGGTCTTCCATGAATTTCACATCACAATTCTCTTGAGCTTCTGTTTGACCATGGGTATATGACATGTAACCAAATTTATCCTCACCATAACTAGCGAAAATACATTGTCTTAACTTTGCATGAAAATTGGATTTTTGTTCCTTTGGAAAAGGTAATGTCTTACAAATACTTTAAATAATGTAATCATAGAGGAGGGAACAATAATGCAAAGGGAAAAGGAAAGTTTTAAAAGTAAGGAATTTTTTCAAACAGTTTCTATAAATGAAGAGATGCTGAAGAAGAAGAGAAGATAAAGATGTTGCTTTCTAGAATATTTTAGAAGATTCAAAAATGTTATAAAAGTGTTTAATGAGAAGATGAATAGAAATAGGAAGATACATGAATTTAATTAACTAACTCGAAATTCAGGTAGTTAACCAAGTTTATGCATTTAACTACCTCACCATATGAAGTTTGCAACTTTCTCTACATGTTATTTTTGTGACCCGTGAAGATTCACCACATGATAATTTTGTTACATCTTATTATCATATGTGATGTCTAAAATACATTTAAAACGAAATGAAATTAGTTTTAAGTTTTAAATGTATTTTGATTGTCTTGGGAGTATAATACTCTTTTCATAGATTTTTATCTTGAAGAGCTTCTTCAAATGATGAATTTTTATTACACTTATTCTTGAATTTTTATCTAAGGTGATATGTTCTACTCATTCCTTTCCTTAATCTATTTTTTCCAACTTTAACTTATTGTGTTTGGCTATAAACCTCTTTTTCTATCAATTAAAGTTGTTCAAAGCTTTTTTGAATTGATAGATCCAATACATGTTTAAGGAGAACAATATCAAGTAGCATCAAAAGCTATGCTTTAGCATAAATTTAGAAGATATTATGTCACCCTAAGTAATTAACCTTTTCAAATGAATTTTCCTTTGCCTTCCAAACCTATTATTATGAGTAATATAATTTTATATTTTTCATTTATGACTTTTAGGTTAAATAATCTATTAGTAATTTTATACTTATTTTTAGTTTGATTACATCTCTATTTATAACTAAAATTAATCATCACTTAAATGTTGATGGTAAATTAAACAAGTTGGTACAAAATTTTAGTAAATCCAACTTGTTGATGAATGCACACCTTTCTTAAAAGAATCATAAATTACAATTCTAAACTTGTTTCGAATGATTGTTATCTTTTTTAACACATAATTACAATTTCTATTTTATAACCAATAAATAATCACTCAAATTCTTTTGAAAAATTACATATGTGGATACAAAATTTTGGTTAGATCATAGTAAGGCTTTGAAGGACATAATCAATGACTAAACATTTAAGCTTTGTTTGGATTCAGAAAGAAATATGAGAGAGTGAATTTGAGTTGATTTAAAATGAAAGTGTGAGGAAAGTTGGGTTGTTTGAATTAAGGGAAAGATAATGAGAATTGAATGGAAAGTTTATGAAAATGTGTAAATGACATGATGTATATAATTG
>Ga0123340_1003140_pt1 | contig 15340 bp, 4 predicted proteins | sample SirMexnodulemix_FD_89961 | JGI IMG/M metagenome (GOLD analysis project Ga0123340, IMG submission 89961) | Root nodule microbial communities of legume samples collected from Mexico - Siratro Mexico nodule mix | ecosystem: Host-associated > Plants > Roots > Nodule | place: Mexico: Nepantla... | reverse complement strand
GTAATTAATTATATATTTGTAACAGTTTTAATAATATTAAAATTTTCAATATGAGTAATTTAATATTTTATATTAAAATTGATTTTAATATTCACATTAATTATTATTATCACTTTTATGTCAGCACAAAAATAATTATTTTTTTTTCTGAAACACTCACTTTAGGCCTTATTATGAATCTCGGCATCTCAATTAGATATCCCAAAACTAACAATTATTCGTCATAACATAAAAAAATTACAAATAACATTTTATAAATTATAAATTATTATTATTAGCTATAATTTATAACAATTTTAATAATTTAAGTATTAGTAATAATTAATTATATTGTTTAGTATTTTAAATACTTCTGTTAATATTATATAACATAATCTTGAAATTTTTAGAAATTATTTTTATTGTTGAATATATTTTGTGAAAAATAAGAATCAAACGAAGGAATGACTACTTTTCAAAAATATTTGATTTGAAATGATATAGTTGATTTGGTTTGTGAAACATACTAAAATACTTTAGTCAGAGATATTATGTTAGACGCATTTTATCAATTTCCCATAATCATTTATTTATATATTTCTTATTTATTTTGACTAAATGTCCATAACAATTTTTTTCGTTTCCTAGATAGCACCCAATACATATTTGACTTTGAAAGTATATTAAGAAAGTCAAACTTAAAGCGAAATACTTTTATAAACATATTTCAATAGTTTTCGTTCAACAAAGTTAACAAATATAATCAAATGAACATGGTTAAAAACTTATTTTAAGTTTATCTCTTCTAATTTAGTGGAGTCACATCATATATAAATTTTTCAGTTCAACTAAATCATTTAACTAATATATATTCATATTTACTTTAATAAGTGATTAGATTATAATTTGGACGTTAAACTAATTGATGCATACTTAGCTTAAAAACATTTAATAAAACTTTTTAGTAAATTATTATCTATTAACTCTCCTTCTTGAATTAGTGCACATAGTAATAACATAAAATATGAAAAAGAGACAAAAGAGAGAAAAAATACACATAACAATTTATACGGGTTTATCTGTCGTAACATACTACAACCAGTTCTTGACTAAATCAGTTAAATTCAAATAGACATATTAATGTTGCAAAGTACACGTGTATTATTTGGATCATAGTCACTCTTAACTAACCTCCTAAGTATTTTTGCCTCATGCAACTCGTAACTAACACTGAGTATTATTTATACTTTTTAGCCACTCCTGACTAACATATGAAAGGTGGAATGCTTTTGCATGACTAAGGGAGAGTGTTTGTGTCTTTCAACAAATACAAGATTCGAGGTTTATCTCCTTCATTTATCACTCTAAGAAGGTGTTACCTCTTTCAACAAATACAAGGCAAAAATTAACTCTCCTAGTTTACTAGAGAAACATGTGTTTTCTTCTATGCTCCCATGAATCCACATATTTTTTGCAATACTTCTACTCTAAGCATTGGAATCTTTTTCTAAAGCTTTTGAGGATTGCATATTATCTTGAGAGTATTTCTACACAGTGCATCCTTTGCTCTCTTATGTTCTTCTTTTTTATGGTAAACTTTATATAATCACCTAAAGAAGATAGTCGTTGAGAAGCCGTGTATATCTCTTCAGAATATTTGACGAGCTTCAATTTAACAGTTGCATTTAAAAAATCCTTTTAATGCTTTTCTTCTTTATGCAATCTCCTGAATGACTGACAACATATGCTTCCTTCGATAACAGAGCCTTCTTGGTAAAAGTTCACAATGTATAGGCAAAGTAGTTGAGCTAGAGTTTACATGTAGTTGTGTTGTTGGTCCTTGCAGCTTTAGCTAATATCTCAAGAAATATTTGAATATTGATGTTTGGCACGAGTTTTCTTGAGAGCAGATGTAAAGGACAATATCTAGAAAGCAGACTCAAGATTCAAGAATGTTTTTTGATCTTGTGTTGGCTTGAAGTTTGCATCGAGCGTATCATTTGATGCTCTTTCACTTCTTTATTAGATGTTTTTATTGATCTTTGTAATGCTTCTTTCATCTGACACTCATCAATGTGCTTATCGGATGAAGTGAAAAGTCTGCTGAGTGTTCTTTCTTCTAATGGACAATGCGCTAATATGATCTGATATTCGTCTTAACAGACAAAACTTCATACTTTATTGATTTAAGTACTTAATCAAAACTGTAAGGTATTGAACTTTTGCCTTAATACATTTTATATTATTTTTAATATTATTCATAAATTCAAAATATTTTCAAATAGTAAAAATAATTTTTAATATTCTTAAACTTATACATGTTTTCTAAATTAAAAGAAATATAAGATAAAATTTTGAATACTATTCATATATTATTATATTATATACAAATAAAAATTCTAAAATTGATTAATTAAATATATTTAATTTTTAAAATTTTATTTATATATTTATTTTAAACTAATTAAATATAAGAAAAACATAAACCCACTCTAATACAAAAAAGTCTTTCTACATTGGTTATGGAAGACATTCTACATCGATTCTAGAGTCGATGTAGATGTTAAGACTTTCTACATCGTTTCTATAATCGACGTAGCATGTGCATATACTACATCGATATAATATCTCTTCACATAATTTAAAAAATGTGACCCCCCATTTTTTATTACATTGATCACGTTTTAACCACCATTTTATCCTCACGAGAATCAACTCGCGGATTCGTTTTGTAGTTAAGAAATCGACCTGCTGAGCACGATTTTCTTTAAGAAACAGTACAAAAATTCATTTGTGTGAATAAAGCGAGTAGGGTGTCATCTAGGTATTTATTTAATTTTGGTTTATTCTAGAAAAATTTTACGGGATGCATTTGGCCTTTACCCGTATTAATTAATTAATTAATTACTAGAGTATATCTTTTCACTGTTTATGGGACAGCCAGCAAATCACTCTATATTCATCTGAAAAATACGAACTGCATTGCTTTGTATATGTACTTTGTAGTTTGCATTAGGCTTCATTCTTTTTCAATGAAGACGCCAGGGACGTGGCGACGGTCCTTGAGGTGGATATGGCGTGATTGTGATTTAGCAAACACCTTTGGGACACAAACAGTGACGATGTTGATGGTGCACTCGCACCTTTCAGCTCAAAGCTTTGTTCTCTTCGACATTGCAATTTGAAGCACAACCAATTTTCTCAGTCAATGCCGACAAGTGACTTCTTCAAAACAATGGGGTTGTCATATTCAATTTTGGTATTGTGTTCTTAGAGTCATTGTGCTGTTGAAGCGCTGCACTCTAGAACGTAGTATTTTGTGGTGAACAACTTGAGCTAGTTGTTCTAAGTCTAATTGATGTTGATTTTGTAGTGTGCTTACTTTTCTTCACTCTTTGATAATCGTGTCTTGATTTTGCGGTACTTGTTAGATAGAGATTGAAAATGAAAAAAAGACAAAGATGTGGGATTTTGGCACATGTTGGAATGAGGGGATTGATATATTATGCTGCCGTCCTACCAAAGAAATAGGAAATATTTTAAAAAGTAGCCTTGAAGTATGTGGGAAAATGAAGTTAAAATCTTAATGGAAGGGCCAAAGTTTTGTTCGTTTGTTAAAGTTATTTATACCTTTGCCATGATAAAGAATATATAAAATATGTAATCATGATGATTACGAAAGCTATTGTTTTCTCCCAACCTTTTTTTTTAATCCTGTATCTAGATGAACCATTTTTTCTAAGAAGCACTGATTGAGGAAGAATAAATACTTATTTACCTTCGTTTTTAACCTACCTAATCCTAGTTTCTTAAGATAGATTTGAAGTTATTATCTCTCTTTCATTTGTCTTATTCAGAAAATGTCGGTGCCAAGATGCAACATTTAGTAGGTGTAAATATAACTTTCCCCACAAATAGGTCACCCGTTCACTTTCTTACTGCTTTATCTATGAATATTGGTAGTAGTGGTTTAGTTGGTTGTATATCAAGAGGGGTCATGCATAATTGTGTGGAGGATCTTGCTATGTTGAGATACCTTAATGTTCGTGATCATACTAAGAAAGCTTTGAAAATTATAACAGTGTTTTGGAAAAGTCTGTTTCTGGGTTAGGTTAAATGCAACATTGATGGTGTAGCTAAATAGGCTCGTTGTTTGGCTGCTTTGTAGTGGTATTTTTTGTGACAGTGCTAGTGAATACATTGGTGCTTTTGCTTCCTTCATTGGTATAGATGTGCAAGTCGAATTGATGGGTGTTATTATTGCTATTAAAATTGTGGTTATCACATGTTAGACTTCTTTATGATTGGAATGTGATTCCACTCCTGGGATTGCTACTTTGAAGAACGCCTCTATTGTCGTGGTCCTTTAGGGGTGTATGAACAGAGTTATTAATTTCAAGGTGTCACACATGTTTTGAGAAGAAGATAGAAGTGCTGATAAAATTGCTAGTTTAGGGATAGACTCCAAAAGTGATTTTATTTGGTATGATAGGATGCCCGATTATATTAGACAGGATTTTTCTTAGAAATTGGTTTGGGTTGTCGGAACATAGATTTGTTTGATTAGGCTTGTTTGTCTTGTCTATGACTTTGGTTTGGTCTCCATGATTTGATATATTATGTTTTCTCTCTTTTATTTTTCTAATACATTTTTTCTACTCTAGTATGATATTGTTAGAGAAAATTCCAACCATCTAGATTTTAATCAAGTGTTATTAAACAATAAAGTATAAAAGATTATGTGACTTCGTCGGTAAGACAAAATCTTTTTCTTTATAATAGATCATAAAGAAACAAGTGTTTTGTTTGAAAGACGATATAACACGTTGCAGTCTCTGTTACATCTGATAAGCGTTGTTGTGCTCTAACGATACACATAGACTTAAGCAACATTGTACTTCACAAAAATCTGTTTATGCTGATTTTATTTTGCGGAGAATATTCGTTACCTTGTCTACTAAGAAGATTCACAAAAACATCTATCACATCAACAATCTCTTATAACATGAGCTAAAGTCGTTGTGCTTCAACAACTATGTAATGCTACTTTGTCAATATTGAAAAGACTATGTAGCTTATACGGTTTAGTGCTTTACACAATTTTGAGTAAGGGAAATCTGGCCAAGGATTGATAAGTTCTTCTAGTTGGGATGTTGCTTTAAAAGGAAAAGAGATTTAATGTATACATTAAGCACATTTAATGCATCTTCCACATTCAAGCTTCTTAAACACAAATGTTTATATGAGGTGAAGCTCCTCAATAATAAAAAAAGGATTTACAAGGACTCTTTTCTTTGATGCCTATAGTTCCAAATGTTGTCAAAATATTTTGTGCCATAAAAGCTTTATAAAAATATTTTTGTGTTCATTAGCAAACTAGAAGAGAGAGCTTAAACTTTGTACACATCAAAAGATGTTATCCTTTCCAATGAGCAAACCTTTGTGATCTTTTTCATCACATCTTACACAAATCTTGTCTTTGTCAGGAGTGACTATTTGTTAAAGAATACTCGATGGGTTAGTCAAAAGTGACTATGATCCAAAACAATACTTGGGTTTTTGGTTGGGAGTGTCTAAGGGAATAAGCATTTAAAAAATACTTAACAGGTTAGTCAAGAGTGACTACGTTCTAAAACAATACTTGACGGGTTAGCCAACAGTGACAATAAGCTGAAAGAATACCTGTGCTATAACTTGCAACGTTAGTCTATATAGTGAAACTCAATTTGTTATTGAGAACCGGGTGTAGTTTAAATTATCAAACGAACCAATATGAAAATATCTGAGCAATTTCTTCCTTCCTTATCATGTAAAATTACATGTTATTAAATATGAACTAACCTAAGGAGAAGTTTTTAATCTTAGTTTTTGAAAGTCTTTGTCTGCCAAGTTCAAAACTATTGTGTGACTACATATCATCATATCGTATTTGTAAAAAAATACAAAAGAAAATTAAAAACAATTCAACTCACCCTTATTGTGTTTCGACCTATTTTTTACAGCATGATTGATGAAAATGTGATGTGTGAAAACCTCAATGGGGTGCCAAGGTTTCGTTACGATGTTTAAGGTTTATGGTAAAATCTTTTATTAAAAATTATGTTTGATTAAAATTTAAGTCCCTCAAAATTTGGATATTTTCAATTGACTATATTAATTTTTTTTGTTCAATTGAGTACTTAAAATTTTTATATTTTCCAATTAAATCCCTGTCGTTTAATTTTTCCATTAGATGGGTGACATGACTATTACTTTGTCTCCATGTATTAAGAAATGTGAGAATGTGAGGTTCAGTAGTTAATATAAAATGATATTGTTAGTTAATGTAAAAGGACAAGTGGATTTGATTACTTTTATTAAAAATGTGTTGGATAACAAAATTGTCACGCTCTTCAATGGCTTCCATATCATCACCTACAATAACCAAAAGAATGTGGTGATGACAATCCTTTGAATATGTATTTCATGAAAATAATAAAAGTTATATGTATTTCATGAAAATAATAAAAGTTATATGTATTTCATGAAAATAATAAAAGTTACTTGTCGTTTTTTATTAATTGCAATATGATTTTACATTAAGTACAAAAAAATCACAGCATATGGAGACAAGTAAACAAGATAACGGAACAAAATATCAACTATGTTACCAGTTAATGGTAAAATTAACTAACAAAGACTCAATTAAAAATATAAAAGTCTTGAATACTTAATTGATCAAAAAAAGTTTAATAGAGAATCAATTGAAAATATCTAACTTTATGAAAGATTTGAAACTTAATTAAATCAAAAGAATATAACTTTTCTCAAATGCTTGATGCTGTCAACTATGAATTTAGTACATGAAAGACTGAAAATTGAATATCTTGTTCTCCAAAACAACTTAGATTTCTGGTTTTGGCTTCAAATAAAGCCTGTGATGTTGTAATTATGATGCCTAATGCAGTGCCTAAAATTTAAATAGCTTGGAAGTCTCAGCAGAGTGTTTCCCCTTTCTTATGGCAGCATGGAAAACTGGAAGTACATCATGGTAAAAAATTAATTGAATATGAACAAACCATTCTCATTAATTTTTATTGATGTGAATTCAAGAGTAGGGAAATAGCAGTGCTGCTGTATCAACTCCATGAGACAACATGGCTCTGAAAAAACACACGCAGAGCTAGCTGTGAAATGTGAATAAATATACACATATTACCTGCCCTCAAGGGGATGGTTGGTGAAGATCAACCCCACCGAGCTTGGTATGGAGTTTGCTGAAAGGAGTGAGTAAGAGAGCCTTAGTGAAAGGAGCAAGTACAAGATGAAAAGATCAGCTGCTTGATCTTTTACGGAAGTATGCAGCTACTGCATGAGGCCAGATGACAATTCTTCCACACAATGTCACAGCTAGTTGTGAATGGCACACGTTTGATTCAGTATTCTAGTGCTAGTTGTTTAATGTCGTGTAAATTATAGTAGTTATGAGTTTGCTCAATCTTGAAAGAAAATTTGCAGCTTCATTCATAGAATTGTATGGTAGCTTGGTTGGTCATGTAATTATGGTATTTTAAGAAGCTACCACTTCTTTTTGAAATGTAATCGCTTATTTGTCAGTGTCTCTATCAGAAAAGTGACAAAAATTGGTTGTTTAACCAAAATGAACTAATCTAAACGTGAACTTAAGACATTCAACTGAATTTACAGTACTGCATATGGTAATAAGAGTAAACTAAATGATGTAGCTGGCTGAAGGAGAAATATTTAAATTTCAATTGATAACTTGCAGCGATAATGTTCATTTTCTAGTTTGCCATGTTGAATATGCAGCACTGCATTGGACTGCTAAATATCGTTTTCGTAATAAAAGTAACTATTGCGACTGTTTTCTTATCGCTCCGTCTTTCCTCTTCCATTTCTGGGAAAAATAACATTAACTTATGTTGTCTCATTACAAAAATATCTTGTATGTGGTAACATTTTCCTTTTTTAAAAAACGTAAATTATAAACGGTGCTTTATACATACACGGCGTCATATTATGTCTTGTATAAAGCGGTGTTTTTTTTATGTAATTAATGTTAATTGAGATATTGTAATTATTTTTTTTATATTTTGAATATGTTATATATCCTATTTGTGCTTGTTCCTTTACTCCTTTCCAAATAAAATATGTTCTCTTATTAATTAAGAAAACAATCTCCTTAGCCCCTTCAATGATTGACGGCAATCTTTGTCTTCATAATTAAGTTTTTCTAAAAGGGAAGGACAAATTCAATGAAAGTAGATAGATTGCCATCACTATTCTAATATATCAATTATCATATCATAGTAAGAGAAGCTCTAATCCCCCATTGCTTTTGTGCAATGATCCAGGAAGTTGAACCGAAAGCTATTAATTTGGAAACAAAATTTGTATTTATTTTATTTTGGTGATGCTTATTAATGATGCCTACTTCTTCTCAACTTTGTACAATGAAAGTCTGATTGCAATCTGAATTCAGAGATATTAAGCATTCTACCAAAATGCTGGTAGGATGTCGTAAGGACCTTTACAGTAGTGATGATGGTGTTAACAAACTGAGTTGAGTGGTGATGGTAAGGCAGTGATGATAATGATGGGAATGGTACAGATTTTGGTGGTGATCAATGACTAAACACCACTACCCCGAGAGAGTGAGTGCATGAATTGTGTAACTTCCGAGTTTAATTTTATCGATCCTCCATTTCATTTTTTCTTGGTAATTAAAATATAGAAATAACTTCCTTTTCATATATGTTATGTTTTTCATTTTGAGAAAAACGGTGAGGACATAAATTCACCTGTATTGTTACTTTATATATTTAGTCTCTATCTATAGTTTTGTGTTTCTTGTACTTCTTGTCTAATTATTAATGACATACGCAAATTATAGTTTGCTCAGCTATAAGATTGGATGGAATAGATGCAACATTTTGATTCTTGATATTCATACTTTTGTTTAGACTGTGCATCCCTAATTATTGTCATGATGTTTAAAATCCATTGAATATAAACAAGTAACGAAATGTTCCTTCATACATTAATGTTGTCCTTTGAAAGTATTGACTAGTTTTCTCCGTAGATAACAAAGATTGGTGTAATTGGTACTGATGGCCTTATGCCAGTTGCAGTAAGAGCATTGATCTTTACTCCCTCATGGTTGGAAATTAACCAAGCTCAGTAACAGTACCAAAGTAGGTGAAACATTACCATGTTATGTTCTGTATCAAACAGTAAGGCTTCACATCTGACCATCCCCCTTGCTGATTTGTCTTTATTGGACCTGCATCACCTTGGCTTGGGATTTTGGTAGAAATCAGTCAATGGAATAAATATTCCTATCTAAATTGTATTTTCATTCTCATAAAAAATAGAACTTTTTATTTTCATTTCTTGGCACTGTAGCATCAGATTTTGTTTCATATACATTAGGCCTATTTTTTCTTTCCACCTATACCATTTATGCACCACCACTCACATCTATCCTTGTCTAAGCTACTACTACAAAATTTAGTATTAGTCCCACTCATTTCCTAACATTAATTTACCTCTTTCTGTATTCTCACAGTCACTAAAATGTGGATAAAATGTAGAAAACATTTAAAATATGGGGAATACAAATACAAATGATGGAACAGTTTGTGAGTACACAAACACTCTTAATTGGTTGGAAGGTAAACGAATATAATTTCAAAGAAACTATAATGGATGTGTGAGACTGAAGAACATATGTGTTGTTGGCCTTGTGGGTTTGAGAAGTATTTTCCTGTATATGTTTTAAATTTGAAATGGCAATGCTGTATTTGATGTCACCGTGCATATTCAACAATTGGTTATATGAGGGTTAAATGATAATTTTGTATGTTATATCAATCAATAAATCAATCAATTTACAACTTTTAAAAAATCTATTATTCTATTTTCACTAATTTCTATTTACCAAACAACTAAACATTTAATTTTATTACTTGTATATTTCTCTTTTGATCAACTTACTTATATTCTATTTTTTTTTTTTTCAACTGAGAACACAGCAAAGAGTTAGGTTATTCTTAATGGATGACGAGGGGTTATTATCTGCGTGTCCTAAGAACAACTAACTAACTGGGTGCAGAAACCGGCATCTCAAATGGCTTGTGTCGAACTGATGGCATACTAAAATTGAATGGTAGATTATCATTAATAAGCCAATGTATAATTGATGAATGGTAGTATGTGACGAGGAAAGTGTGTTATAATTAGGTAAAGACAATAAAGAAAAATTTCTCTCTATTTACTATAAGAGATTAATCCTTCTAATCAAAATCTGCCGTGTATGGGTTTATTAAGTTGTGTTCAGAATTTATGAAGGTTGTTGAAATTGAAAAATTGGCTGAGTTTCGAAATGTAATGCTATACAATGTCAGAAATTAACCTGCTTCTGTATTTATTTACTTCGCCACTCAAAGAAATCATGCATTCAGTTCCATACTTCATTTATTATTATAACTGTTTTTTCTTGCTCAAGATTTTTTATGTTGCCATATAGCATGTTAGTGCACATGAGAAGCATGCCCTTGTTCTTGTCTACCTTGATTGGTGAAATTGTTAAGTATCACATTGTGAATGATGTTACATTTCCTATATTGAATGACACGATGCTTGTTCTTGTTGAAAAAATATATGACGAGCATTTCTCGTTTGCTTGTGATATTCTCTCTCTCTCTCTGCCCTCGTTGGGAAAATTTTAATGATAGAAATCAAAATACATTTTCAGTTAAACAAACACATCTACAATTCACATTACAATAACTTCATGTTTGGCAGCTCCATTAAATGTTAAAGCTGCAGAAGCACAGAACACCTTAGTACGTGGATTTGATTCTATATGGTAATAATAGCTAGGATTCAATGCTATCTTCATTATTGAATATATATACAAAAGCTTTGGCGGGAGAGAGTAATTCTGTGATGACCCTTTACAAAAAAACTTGACAAACTTCAATTTAGAGAAACTGTAGTGTGAATTTGTGTGCATGTTTATACAAAATTTAGAAGGAGAAATGAGGAAAAAAGATGAAGAAAGGCGTCGTTATCAGCACCTCCCAATTTTTTCGCTGTTCATAAAATCTTGACTACGATAGTAAAGAAGCTTTTGTAGATATGGTCCAGTATGTAGGTCTGTTTCATTTGACAATTTTGGCCCGGAAAGTCAGCAAATACTACGCAACCTCACATTACTGTGCATGATGTCAGTGACGTGAGGAATTTTACAAGTGATGCACAAAAATCCCTATATCAAAAGATTCTACTACCGTAGCGGCAAGAAACTTTGGTCGGCAGTTCTCACTCAGTTACTTTTCAACCTGGCTCTTTTCTTTACACAGTTTGAGAGATACCACACACGTTTGTTGAATCCAATGTCTTAACACCATGTCCAAAGTATCCTTACTTTACTATTTCTAATGACATGTGTCTATCATGCAAAATCGTCATAAGAGAAGAGGAGTGTTAACAAAACCTACTTTAACTGAAAAAATTACTATGCGCGTTAAAGTTTTGTCTTCAAGTATTTGATGTTTTAACTTACTTTTGACTATCAGTAAAAGTTGATCGGAAAATGCAAAATCATGCAAAGTTTTATAAAGAAAAGCTAAGACTGATAAAATTTATTATTTTACTATTATTTTACTATATTTCATTCAATATAACATAATATTTGAGCATTTTGTAATGAATACAGTTGATATGGTTCATGGATAACAATATCTTTTAAAGATGTGACCAGGAGTTTAATTCATAAATAGTACACATGAAAATATATTTGTTAAAAGTGTCAATCTTGTAACTTAATTGGATCGTAGCATCTGAAGGATACTCTAGTACGATCAATCACTAAGTTGTAGTATTGTGCACCTCATTTATCAAATGCCTATAAGAGGGTTATTAAATTTTCATAAAATATGAGAATTAATTTGGGACAACTACATAAGAAAATGAATGTGGTCCAGAACCACTTGGCAGGGGAATGGGATTCAATGTGAAAGAAGTTAATGGGATTTCCGGGTTTTGGCCTATAATATTCCCATATCTAATTATGTATCTTATACTAAATTTTTTCTTAGTAAGTTTACATATTTATATCAGTAGGAATAGGATTTTGATAGTAGATGGTTTGAAGTTTGATCTACGCAAAAACAATATATAAAAATCGTCAACAGCGTGGGCATTATTGGGAAGAATCTTATTCTCAATGCAGGGGTTGCGTTATCTGAGCTTGCGGGAGAATCATATAAGAATATTTTGTGCCTTCACCCCTTCACCTAATTGACCAACACCAAGTTTTCCCTTTTGTGCCTTGTTCGCTTCACTAACTCACCAACGCCAAGTTTTATAATTCAAATATTCTCATCGTGTCGAATACTTATCATGCATCAAGGACAAACTATAGGCAAGCTATAGACAGACATGGACAGATCTTAATTAATTTATCGAGGACTAAAGGGGCTATCAATCATTATAACTAACATGCATTTTAAGTAAACTATTAAGACAACAATAAGATACAATTGGTAACAATAATTAAAATCTACTTTTATTCCTTGAACCATATATACTCGAAGATGTTCAAATATCGATTTTCCTTATCACTTTCACCAAGAAGAATAATCCTGTCCTCCTTAACGTGAAAGGAAGAATTTCATAAATGGAGCATTGAGTTCTATGGAAAGAAGGATGCGAATCAAATCCATGTGCTGATGCTTCAAAAACTTAGGCACTACCATCCTTGTTGTGAGGCTTGTATGCTTACCATACATAGGGTATCGCTTATTTTTTCATAAAGGTTGTGATTAGATAATAGAGAACCTCTTTCCTACTTTGTTTGGATGCCCCTTTTGTATGTATTCTTTGGATTATTGTTACCATACTTTGGATCGTATTTTTGTCTTAAAAAAATCATTTCCCTTTTCATAATCCTAAGCAACAGTCAACGTTATTCGGGATGTTGCATGATAAGTATTCTCAATTTGACAAAATGAAATAAAATAAGGCATGTTAGCGAATAGTTGCTAGCTAGTACCAATGAATAACTAATAAACAGTTGCTTCTTATTAAGTTTATGAGCCCATACACAAAAACAATCTCCCATATACACAGATCATGCACACCATAAAGATGAGATAAAAGTTGTTTTGGTGCCTATAGGGCTTCACAAATTGAAATCTTACAAAAGTTTTTGGAGCAACTTAAAATCTAACTAACTGGGCAGTTTCACTGCCTCAGGGGGTCCCAGGAGGGGGAGGACCAGTCTCAGTGCCACACTCCGCTGTGAAATCAATGACAGTGGGTGTGACAACCATAGCTCCTTCAGCATTGCTCCTGTTAGAGGTCACCCCTTCAGACACTTTTGCCTTCTTTGCCCTCCTTGCAGGAACCTTCTCGAATATGCGGCACACAGCCACAGCTGTCATCTACGTTACATATAAGCATTTGAATGTGCTCAGTTTTTGACAAGAGTAACCCCATTTTTGGATGAAAAGAACGAGATAGGAAGACAATAACTTTTATTAGTGCTCATCAATGTTCACCTCATTTAGAGGTAAAAAGATTAAACAAAGTGAGGAAAACAACATGTAGAGAGAGAAAATAATAAATGAATAACCGAATAAAAAAGTATAAACAATTAAAAGCTAAATGAAAAGAAACTGAGTGTATGTAATGTAACAAAGGTGGTGAATGGATACTGTTGTATTGTGTACCTTGGACGGATTTGCCTTTAGGGCAAGACGAAACTCATCCATAAACCAATTTGTTTTGGCAAATGATCTGCCCTTGGTTTTCCAGAAAACCAGAACGGTCTTTTTTGCAATGACTTGCTCGGCAGAAAACTGAACCTCTTGATCTTTCTCCACCACTCTCCATTGGCCTTTCCCAGCATCTCTCTTGTCAGAGTTTTCAAAGGCACGGGTCCTCATGTCATAGAAGAAAAACCTCTGCCAATTCATATACTTCCCACCTACAAAAAAACAACAAAAAACACACATTTTGGAAACAAATAAAACATACCAAAAACACCATTTTGATCCGCGCATGGAAAAATTGGATCTTTTTCAGACACATTGTCCACTGACAAAAGAATCACAAAATTCCAACCATGTCACTCAGTTAATAACACACGCTAAACTTGCGAGAAAACCTGAATTTCTGCAAATCAAATCTTTAAAGACAGATGAAAATTTTTATTTGGGAAAATGTTTCGGACTGAAATGAAACTAACAGGTATATCTTTGGGGTCCATCGGAAAGCCAAAAGATCTGAGATTAGAAAACCAAAGAAAGAACGACAGATGGAAAGGGAGGATTTGTGTTTATGTATTTGAGACGAACCTCCTGGGAGCTCCCAAGGCTCAGTCTGGTGAACATCATAGTCTCGGATGAGGTCATTAGGGAGAGGCTGTGCCGTGACCCTCTTCCTGAGATAGTAGTCTACAAGAACTTGATCAGTGGGGTCGAACATGTACCCCACTGGGAGCTTATAGGTCTTGCCTTCAATTGGGTTTAACACTTCCATGAGTGTCGCCACACCAAAGACCTTTTGCCTTTGGAGAGATGAAGGGACTAGTCTTGAGAGATCAATTTATAGATGTGAAGATATGGAGTGAGGTGGATGTGTTTGAGTAGGAGAGAGACAAAAGATGTGGAGAGAGAAAAACATGAAACCACATCCATGCTTACAAACCTTGGCTTCTGTTTGACTTTGGAAGGAATGGACCATTTTCCTATGTATCTTTTTTTTCATTTTTCAAGATTAATTATGATGCAATTAGTAATAAGTATTAAATTAGCAGAGGAAATTAAATTAGTTTGTATTTAGTATTAATTATTTTTTCAAAAATATGCACTCTGGACAAATTACAACTAATGTAGTACTGGATGGGAGGTGACGTGAGTGAGTGAATAACTCTTTTTGCATTCAGTCATTTGACCATGGACCCGTTACAGTGCTCAAAATGTGTGACACCTTAGAGAATGGCAGTTTCCTTTTAATCAATGGCATTTTATGAGTTACTCTAATTGGCTATGATCAGGGCCAGAGATCACACTGAATTCTCATCACCTTGAATTAAAAGTCACTTTTCATGATATATAATTAAACTCCTCCAGTGAGGATTTTTTATTTTAGTTTCCGGCATTCGGCATTCACTCACATTTTGTGTAGAAGAGTTTGTACTAAATTGAATATTATTTAAAATACTCAATGTTTTTTCCTTTTTAGAGGTTAAGGAATTTGTTTTATTTATTTTTTACATAAATTTGGTACAGTCCCTTATGGTCTTTTTTTTTTTTTTTTTTTTTTTTTTTTTTAATTATTTTTTTTTTTT
>Ga0123340_1003139_pt1 | contig 15340 bp, 9 predicted proteins | sample SirMexnodulemix_FD_89961 | JGI IMG/M metagenome (GOLD analysis project Ga0123340, IMG submission 89961) | Root nodule microbial communities of legume samples collected from Mexico - Siratro Mexico nodule mix | ecosystem: Host-associated > Plants > Roots > Nodule | place: Mexico: Nepantla... | reverse complement strand
CTTCATAAATTATCATAATATTTTTAATTGAGTATAATTTTTTATTTTAATAAGTATTCAAAATTTTATATTTTTTAATTTAGCTATTATCATTTAATTTTGTACATTAGTTAGGTGATGGGATTATTATCTTCTCCCATCGTCTTATTATTTTCACATAGTGAGAAATGTGAGATTTATTTTGTAGGTAATATAAAATGATATTATTGTTAGCATAAAATGGTATGTGAGTTATTACTTTCACTGAAATTGTGTTGAATTAAAAAAGTTTTATGGCTGAAGCTAAAGTCTGGAATGACTTGATCAAAGTAACGTATGCAACTTTAGTAAATACTTACATTATTAATTATTAAACAAATTGTAATGTATTATGTGGGATGTTTATTTTCATACACTAAATGAAGGGTTAATCCTATCATACACTACAAATTCATGAAAGAATCGTGGGGTTGATGATTGTGCCACATGCCATAGAGTAAAAACAATCCATCTAGTCCAACACAACATTCTCTAACAAAGTTTTAGCTTGGACCTTAATGCCGATATGGAATACATTATAGAGGAATCAACATTTCATGCTCCAACTAACCAGCCTCTTCCATCATTATGGATTCATATAGCTCAGGTTTAACTCAAATTGTGTCATTTGGTTATACATCCTCTTTGTAGGGTTTTAAAGAAAAACTCCGATTATTAATGTGATTGACATAAAAGTTTGGCATGCTTACACCAAAGTTGGATGTATTAGTGGATGTGGTCAGGACAACAAATGCCTTTACACAAACATTATCTATCATTGTCGAATGACAAGGGATGGAATATGAACAACAAGTGGTCGTAATTGAGAGGCAAAATGAACTTCTCATTGAGTTGTTCCACTTCATGCGTCGAACCTCAACATTCCAATAATCTAAAAGTGACATTTGGGACATGTTAGTTAACATTGACATACAAGGCGAGCAAATTACAGAACAGTGCTAAACTTCTTGTGCATTAATCCCTTCTATATAAAGTCTTTTGGGCATGCCTCTATATCATTGTTTGAATAAGTTATTGAATTCTATGAGTGAAAGTGGTTGAAATCCATGTTTGTAGCATGTTTTTAGTTTGTTGTGTTTTTCTTTAGTTTATGATTATGTAATATTTTAACACCATGTGACAAATATTTTAACATGAATTTGTGCTATTATATTTGATATTATTAAACATTTTATTATTGAAAACATAAAATGTGTATTAACGATGTTTTGATATGTCTTAAGTTGTGTAGCATTCTCTTCATCAACTAAAAGATAGATAAGTGATAACAAAAGAAAAGGAAAGGCCCTGACCATAGCTAATTGAGTTTATGCTAGAAACCTCCCAGTAGTCAATGACATCTTAAATCAAACATGTTTTTTCATTAAGTGTGATCAAATGATTGAGTTTAGGAGGATTTTTACACCAAAATAGTTCTAACACATAATATAATGAATTTCCCATACTTTGCATGGTCAGTGCATTACTTTCTCCTTCACTTGCAATTTTAAGGTTTGGAACAATTTTTCGGTGTCACAACTCTGTATTACAAGGATATGATTAAAGTATTTTGTTCCAACTTGAAAGTCACAAAACATGGTAACCTCTACCCCGAGGATAATAGGAAAAGTATTAAAATGAAACATTCAGATTGATTGACTATGACTATTTTGAAGTACCAAGGTGAAAATTATAATTTTCAAACATCTGTGAGGAGCTCCAACACGATCGTGATATGGCATTAAGTTTTATGATCAGACCAGAGATACATGATCAAAATGTTAGCAGTGTAGGTAATTTAAAATATTAATGACAAACTTCTACATTACATGTTCATGCACATTTTGAGTTAGTGGGCCAACAATTTTGCCTTATTATTGCATGAAGACATTTTTATGTTATGAGGTCATGAAAAACAAGATTTTGATTAATTGGTCTCATTACAGGATGCATCACATGATCAAATTAAATTTATCTAATTGTTTGTCATTAATATTCAAACTACCTACATTCTTGAAATTTTGACCACACACCTTTGGTCCGATTATAGAACTTAATGTCATATCACAATCATGTGGGAGCTCCTCATGGATGTTTGAAAATGACAATTTCACCTTGGGACAACAAAATAGTAAGAGTCAATCAATCTAAATGTTTCATTTTAATATTTTTCCTATTAACCTCAGTGTAAAGGTCCCAAGTTTTGTGACTTTCATATTGGAATAAAGCACTCTAACTAGATCCTTGTAGTATGAAACTGCAATATAGAGAAATTGTTTCAAACCTTGAAAATGTAAATGGTGGTGAAATTAAAACCCTTAGTGTGCAAAGTATGAAAAATTCATTACATTTGGTGTGAGAACTATCTCGGTGTAAAAACCTTTCCTATATTCAATTATCTGATCACCCTTGTTGAATAAACGTGTTTGATTTAAGGTGTCCTTAATTACTGGAAGGTTTCTAGTAGGAACTCTATTAACAGTAGTCGAGACTTTCCCTTAAAAAGAGTTTTAGCCTGAGTTCAAGAGAGAGATGGGGGATTGAATTGAATTTATAAAATTTTCGCAAAAGATTACTTGAAAGAATGATTATTTTCAATTAAATCAACATACTGCAGTATTCGTTGCTTCACATAAGAAACACAATCAATTGAATTCTGAAAACAAATCAACTAATATTTCAGTATGTATATTCTAAAAGAAAATCAATCAATTCAATTTTACAAACAACCAATTATTTTTTCTTGTCAAAATTCAACTAGAGTATGGAATCAATTTAATTTCTAATTAACAAGTTTAATTTTCTCATATTGTTGTAGGAAAAATACAATCAATTCAATTTACAGAACAATTAGTTTAAATTATTTTAGCAAGACAACAACATAGAAAATCAGTTGATTAAATCTCAGAATTAACAAGTTGACTTTTTTTTTGGAAATATGCACTTGTCCAAAAATATCAAGAAGTAATAATTTTTTGTAGACAACACCAGTATATGTGAATGAGATCAACGACAATTAAGAAACTTAGCATAAAACAATTTAACTAGAGAATAACAATCAATGCAGTACAAAAAAAATTAGTCAGTTGATTTTCAAAAATAGTTGATTGATTAATTGTGCAAAGACAAAATTATGTGAAAACTAAAACACGATTAAAGATCAAAGAAGAGGGAGAAAGAACACAAGATTTTATAATGGTTCACTCTTTCTCAAGAGTTACATCCAGTTGTCCTTGCCAACAAGCAAAAAATTCCACTAAACACAAAAAATATACACTCAATATATTCAAGAACCTATCTTGCACCATACAAAATTACACAAAGCTATGTGCAACACCTTACTGCACTTCTACAGATGTAAACCCTGTACAAATGTAGAGTAAAACACCTTACAATAAATGTAAATTGAATACAAAACACTCATGCAACCAAAGTAATACAAAAGAATGGGTTGCAGTGAACTTTCCTGACTGCAAAACAATAGTAAAGGCAATCACACTTTCTTGGTTTCTTTTGATCAAAAACTCCATTTGCTCTCTAAAAGTGCTCATAGTTGCGCTTCAGAATGCTTTCAGTTCTCTGTCATACTTAAAAACGTGCTCTTACAAGTTATTTTACACACACACACACACTCACGCAAACACAAACGCACACATACACACTAACACACACACACATGCACACACAATAACACACACGCGCACACGCACACACACACATACACACACACACACTAACGTGCACAATAGCACACTAACACCCACACACACACACACACTAACACACCCACACACACGCTAACACACACACAGACACACACACTAATATACTCTAAACATCTTCCAGTCTTCCTTGCAATTGGCTTCATCAAATACTAAATTGAAATATTCTCAACATTTCTTTCCTTTGGTTGACACCTTTCTATATTTTAATTGATGGAGACGAAGCAATTACTGCACAATTTAAAACATATGAAAACATCAGTAAATGCACATTTCATGTTCTCAATAACAATATTTTAAATAAAGCTAGTGACAAAATGAATAAAATATTTAATAATATAAAATAAAATAGTACATATTCATGTTAAAGTACTTATTGCATGGTGTCAAAAGATTACATAGCCAAAAACTAAAGAAAAATACAACAATTTAAAGAAATGTCATAGACGTAGTTTTCAACCACTTTCATTGATAAGATTCAGTAACTTGTTCAAATGTGGGGGCATGTCCAAAAGATGCTTTGTATGATATAACTTAATGCTTAGGAAGTCATAGCACTATTACATAATCCTGTATGTTCATGTTAACTAACATGTCCCAAATGTAACTTTCAGAGTACTAGAATAATGAGGTTAAACGTATGAGGTTGACTTACTCAATGAGACATTTTGTCTCTCAATTTCCATCACTTGTCATTCAACAATAGTAGACAACTTTTGTGTTAAGGCATTTCCTGTCCCAATTGCATCCACAAATACGTCCAACTTTGTTTTAAGTTTGTCAACCTGTGTATCCATCACATTAACCATCAAGGCTTTTCATTTTAAATCGTGCAACGAAGATGTATCACCATATGGCGCAGATTGAGTCAGACTTTGGCCTATATGATGTTGGAAAATATGATGGCCAAGTTCAAGAGGAGGGGTGAATTGAACTATTAACTCTTTTTAAAAACTTGAAAAGTATGAATGAGTATTTTTATTAAACTATGATTACAATGTAGAGATACTTAAAACAACAAGTTAAATGCGTAAACAACAAGTTAAAATGAGATTAAATATGCTCAACCAGTAAAACAACTTATTAAAATATTTTTGGTAGTTCTAGAAACCACAGATAATAGGTTGAAATAAAAACAACTTGTTAAAAAAACCATTTCAGCACTTAGACAGATTTCTAGCAGGCAGTAGAAAATTAACAAGTTATATCAAAATTCAACTAGTTGAATTAACATTACTGCAACAATATGTAGAAATCAGTGAAGCAGTATGAACAAAGGCACGTGTAGCAAACTAGCCAATGATATTACATAACATTTATGAAATGACCAAAAGAAATTTTACAGAAAAAAGCAATAGATAATGTTTAATTTTAAAGGAAATGAATATGCCAAGTAGAATGTGCTGAATATGAAAGTAGTCAATAAGTATAAGCTATGTTAGAATTTAATAAGAGTAATCAGTACAACAAAATCAGTATTAACATAAGCATAATGTTATAGAATGAATGGGAATTGATATTATGATGAAAAACTCCACAAAAGTGATTTACAAAATGCTAACCAGAGCACCACAAAAAAAATCAAAACAGAAAACAATTAAGAGAAATAACAGCAATTAAAAGAAAAATCTGCATGTCAAAGACTCTAATATACAACAATTTACAGTGACAAAATTAACTCAGAGAAAGCAAACCATGGATGGAAAAATATAGCAACAATGCTAACAATATAGCAGTTCCAACAATATTAAGGACTTAATCAACAGAACAGTGATGCAACAGTAAGGTCAATTATTCAGAAAGGCTGCACCAGTTTTAATCAACAACAAAAACCAGATTTGAGAAACTAGTAGGTTAGTTCAATACAAAAAAGCTGCAAAACTAATCCAGAAACATACACGTAATTGATTAAGGCTTTAACCAACCATTATCTAGGTTCTTTTCATCAATTTTGAAAACAGATTATAGATGATAGAATTTAAGGTTCAAAATAGTCAAGAACCAAGAAAGTTTCAATTGTATTTAAAGATACAAGGTAACATAATCAAGAAATCAAGGTAGTAATTCTGCAGTGAAATACCAATATTCAATAGGCTAAAACAGATTTTAACAAACTAAAACAGTTGCCAGAAAGAATTATATGAACCTGTCCAGTGAATTAATAGGTTGTTATTGATTTTAACAGGTTGTTCACATCAGTAAATTTACAAATGAACAAGAACCAATTACAAATGTAAAGAGAGAGGAAAAGAGAAGATCACACAATTATTTTTATCCTAGTTCACTCTTCCACAAGAGCTATGTCCAGTCCTTTGTACAACAATGCAAAAATTTCCACTAAATAAGACAAGTTTACATATACAAACACATACAAGACCCAATCTTGAACCCTACAAGATTGTCTCTACCCCTTTTGCAGCACCCTACCACACAAGATGCACAACTCTAGTGCAATATGCAGAACTCTACTGTTGTGTTTGATGCAAACAATACACCCAAAACAAAATCTTACAAGATTACACAATACACAATGCTTAAAAACTCTATTCAAGCACAATACAATCAAGAATAGATGTAAAAACGAATTAAAATTACAAGAACCAATTATGCAGTAACTAAAACAGTGTAAAACTTAGAAGAGAGTCACTTATCTTTTCACAATGACAGCTGCTACGAAAATGCCAATCAAATAGGTGCTATGCTCTCTTTAAAAGTGAGAATCCATGATGATTTTTGTTAAACTTTGAATAATCTTTCTCACAAGAAGGTTTTTTTCTCCAAGAAGCTATCAAGTAAATCATTAGAATGTGTTTGAAATCTTTTGATTTGAAAAGTTATTTGAAAAACGCGCCCTACAGTGCTATTTAAATTGCGCCAGTAGAAACTGTTAAGCAAAACAACATGTTATTTTGAAAAACAACAGGTTGGTTTTACTTTGCAACACTTTTATTTTAAAAATGTAATTTTCACTTGATTTTGAAGAAGAGCAATGCAAGAAAATGATCAAGCGACACACACAATTGCATGAGAGAATTAAACCAAGTTAAAACTATCCCAAACTAAGAATCTAAGGTCTTCCTTCATCCAAGCCAAGTCACCAAGCAATTTCTTCATCAAATATCTAATCAAGGGGTTTCTCCACTAACTCTAACATATGAATCCATTAGCTGTGGTGATGGAAGAGCTTGGTCAATTGGAGCATGAAATGTAGGCTCATTTGGGATGTATTACAAATAATTATTAAGGTCCATGTTGAAACTTTTCTTGTGGATGTCACGTTGGACTTAATGGTTGTCCTTACTATATAGCTTGTGGCATAATCAACACCCCGTTGATCCTCCATCAAATCATAGTGTCTGATGGGATTAACCCTCCATTTAGCTGTCAATGGAATTAATTGCTAGAATATTATAAATTAATTGTTGAGCTATTATGTCAACAAAATTAATTGTTGGAATATTAATTGAAGAATATTTGCTATTATTAGTAGAATATTATGACAAAACATCTGGTCTATTAGACTACCAAAATTTGTGGGATTTTGCAATTGTAATTATGTTATAACATTTATAACAATTTAGTTATTTTTAGGGCTGAAAATTAACTTTGTATTACACAGGAAAACATAAAATTTTGACCTACATTTTCTTGAGTTTGACATGGTATTAGTCTAGGTTACGATCCTATCCTAACCCAACCAGAAATCTTAGTCTCTTGTCTCTTTTGCAATTGGTTCCTTGTTCAACCTTAGTTCTTTGAGCATTTTTTTCTCAACCCCATGTCTACTAAAAAGTGTGAGGTCTTCTAGGATCGTCTTAATGGCAAGAACTTTTCAATATGGGTAATCCAGTTCCAAATCTTTGTCAAAGGTAAGGACCTTTGGGGTCATGTTGAAGGTAGCAGTCATGTCAACGACAAAGAGATACCAAAAGATGAATTTTGCAAGTGGGACGACAAAAATGCTCAATTCATGGCATGGATCACATGCTCAGTTGATCCCACTACTATCCTCAATCTTAAACCATTCAACATTGCTGCAAAGATGTGGGACTGTTGAAAAATAAGATGGCCAATGTTCAAGAGGAGGGGGGGTGAATTAAACAATTTATACTTTTTGAAAACTTGAAAGTTTGAATGAGAGTTTTTATGAAACTATGATTACAATGAGAGAGCCACACAGAAACATGTTGATTTCACAAACAACAGGTTAAAATTCTATTCAGTGTATAACCTCAATGAAAAACAATCTGTTAAAAATCAAATCAACAGGTTGAAATATTTCTGGCAGTTCTGTAAACACGTTTTTAACAGGTTGAATAAAAAAACAATCTGTTGAAAATCCTTTTCAGCACTTAGTTAATTTTCAACCAGTATTAGAAAACATGTAAATACAAATTTCAACAGGTTAAAATTTCAGTACTGTAGCAGTAAAACAAAAATAGTAAGTTTTTGATTAATACGAATTTTACAAAGGTAAAAAATACCACAAATCAAAGTAATGTGATCAAGCAATTGTTAATCAAATATGTATCAATATGTGACTAGATTATCAAAATAGTTATGCAGCAACAGTCACGGCTTAAGAATGCAACAAACAACACACTTAATTATGCTAGCAATAGCACCTAAATCAATCTAAGAAAATCTCAGCAGGTTATCAAACAAATTCAATAAATCCAACTTGCCAAGACAAACCAATTAAGAAACAAGACTAATTGTGTTGTAGGATACTGAAGTTTATCACAACAGAATTGCTTTTAATCAATTAAAACACAACCAAAATTAGTATTGTAAATCTGTCCAGAATTCAATAGGTGGTTCTTCAATTTTAACAGGTTGTTCTTGGTAGCAGAATTGAATACGGCACAAATGCAGTACAAAAATTAAAAGAGCAAGCAGGAAGAAGATCACACAGATGTTTTTATACTAGTTCACCCAACCACTTGGGCTATGTTCAGTCCCTTGCAACCTCTTGCAAGAATTTCCACTAATTCAATCAAAGTTTACAATCAAATTACTCATAAGACCCAATCTTGAACCCTACAAGATTGTCTTCTACCCACTTGTGCAGCCCCCACCACACAAGATGCACACTCACAATGTAGATGCAGCACACCACTGCAAATTTGAATGGAAACCCAACAATACAACAATTCAATTACAAGATTCTCCCAATTGCAATGCTTAAACACACCTATTAAGCACTACCCAACCTAGAAACTAACCAAGAACACAATACAATTCAAAAATTCCCAAATGCAGTAGCCAAACACAGCAAAAGGCACCAAGGAAGAACACTTATCTTCACAAGAATGCAGTTGCCACACCAAAGCAATCAATTCCAAGTTTTGCTCTTCTTCAAGTGTGAGAAATCATAATGATTTTTGAAAACGATTGTAATTCTTTTTCACAATGGGTTTTCTCTCCAAGAAACTTTATTCAAATCTTTTTAAAATCAGTGAAAACCTAATTGAATTTGAAGTCATGTGCCAAAACACGCACTGACGGGCTTTAAAAATGCGCCAGCCCAAAACTGTCAAAAATTTAACAGGTTGATTTTGAAATTTAACATGTTGAATTTTGGTCTGCATCACTTATTTTTCTAAAACATTTTGAAAATGATATTTTCACTTAAACTTGAGTAAAAACAATGCAAGAAATTGATAGATTGACATTAAATAATGCATGGGAGACCTAATCCAAGTAAGAACTACCCCAAACCTAGAATCTAGTATCTTTAAGTAATTTCTTCATCAAATCAACACTTTAGGAGGCCCTTCACTAGCTCCAACAATCTCCCCCAATTTGATGAAGACAATTCTTGTGGTTTGATGGTTGATGCATTAGTTATGCTCATGTTTTCTTCTCCTCCATACTATAAGTCATGCAAAACACTTAAGCACATTTTCCATAGCAATACCAAAACTGCAGTAGAATTCAACAGGTTAAAAATAGAAAATAACATGTTAAAACCATAACCAGTAGTTCAGTGCAGCAGTTTTAGTTTAGTGCAACAATTTAGGGAAAACATGTAATAATGTCAATTAAGGTTACAAACCACACATATTTCTCCCCCAATTGAGTTCATCAATTTGGGAAGAGAATAAAAACATCAACAAAAGAGAAACAAGCAAACAAATAGTTAATTATGAAATGCAGTCAGTAATATTATGGAAATGTATGATGTAGCAGATTAGAGGTTGAAGTTGTTCAGGGTGTCATGAATATCATCAATCTGCTGGTGCAATTGTGTGAAATGTGTAACACATTATTCATGATGAGCTCTTTGTTCCTCTATCATGTTATCCATCCTAAACATCATCAACCTCTCAAAACTGAAAATTGGATCCTGTTGTGGTGTTGGAGGCACAAATGGAATCATAGGTGCTGCTGTAAGTTCAGGAATTTCTACATCTTCTTGGCCAACCACTCCACTGGATCCGACTCCTTCACTATCTCCTCTCTTGTATGTCCAAGCTCCATTCACTTTTTGGAGTCCAATTCGGTTCAGCATGGATTGGTTGATCTCACTTGTAGCTTTTAAATTTTTAGCCAATTCATCTATCAAGTCTACTTCAAAAAATTCTAACATTCTGGAAATTAAGATAGCATATGGCAGTTTATAATCATTCAGGTTCTGCGCCTTGAACATGTGGTCCTTTATGGTGAACACCCAGTCAACTTTCATCCTATTTATCTAGCAATATAACAACATCAAGTTTTCTTGCGTTCGGGTAGCATGGTTGCTACCCCTAGGTGTGAGAATCCACACAATCATCAATTTTAAGATCCTTGGAGTCATTGCTAACTTCCCAACTCCAAAGGATTTTACCTCCTCATTTGGATTCCTTATGCACGTCTTAAAAAACTAAGTCTTGTTGAAGTCCTCCAAAGCTTTTCTCTCAATCTATTGATCCTCACACCTTAATCCCGTGATGGCAAACCACTCCTTTTGTGTGATCAACATGTCCACACCTTTCACATGAGTGCACATGTTTTGGCCATCAAATTGGAGATTTGTGTAAAACACCTTCACAAGATCCGGATAGATGCACCATTCCAAGAAAATTTCTCAGCTTTTGGTGATTGAGGATGCCAATGATCTCATCCAGCTGCTGCTCCTTCAGTCACTTTGAGGTCACAAACTTTGTTGCTATTAAGCTCTTTCGGCTGTAGCTGTGAATATAAGTTTGCATCTGCTCAACATCTCCACTGAACTAGCTCTCTAGGTGATCCTGATCTTCCTCTTCTTGGCTTGAGAATAAGGTCCTGGTTCGTTTGGTGGGTGTGGAGGATGACATAACTGCTATTTTTTTGGAGAAAGATGAAGAATGACAAGCAAATGTATGATAATGGAGAGAGCAAATGCTATGTAATATCCCACGATTTTGGTTCGGTTTTAAAGACAAATTGTTCAAGCAAGAATGTATAGTACTGTGTGGCATGTGAGGATGATGCAACCCATGTGCATGTAAAATAGAATTACCATTTTCAAACCTGCCCAGTCAAGATTCCAAGTACCATGAAATCTGAATTTTGCAGAATCTCTTTTTGACTTATTGAACCACTTTTGTCCAGCTAGTATGTGATGTTCTTCTCCTGCTCTTTTCAGGGGTAGTCACAGGTCCTTTAGGGTTGTGTACAATCCTTTGGATCAATGGATGACACTGCAGCAGCTTCAAGAGACCTATCCATGCATGTAAGTCACTAAAACAACAACTAGTCAAGTCTGCAAAGCTGATTTCAGTAGGCTAATTTTGACCGACATGTTAAAAGCCTGAATTCAAAAAATTTAATAAGCTATTTTCTGAAATCAACAGATTAATATGTTCAGCATAGGAAAACTAGCATGTTAATTTCGAAAAATAACATGTTAAACAGAACTGAAAGTAACTCTTTAAACTGCACACAATAAATTAACATGTTGTTTTAAAAAAATAGTGTGTTAAAAATGAATGAAACACAGGCAAGAGTGATTTTTCAACATATTAAAAGAAGAATCATTAGATTAAAATAGCACATGCTAGTACCACTTGCTCGAGCTTACTAAATCTGTACCAAGGCATCACATTAGTCAATAATATACACATAATTAAAGAGGTAATATCAATTTAAAACGTTAGAAACATCTAAGATACCCAATTCGGTTCTTAAAAGATTGAACCTATCTCTTACCAATGGTTTGGTGAAGAAGTCAGCAAGTTGCTTATCTGTTTCAATAAATTGCACTTCACAATCTCCATTGTTCACATGATTACGAATAAAGTGATGGCGAATGTCAATGTGCTTTGTTCTAGAGTGTTGCAGAGGACTTTTAGTTAGGTTAATAGCACTTGTATTATCACACTTAAGAGATATTTTAGAAAAACTTAGGCCAAAGTCACTTAGCTATTGTTTGAGCCACAATATCTGTGTACAACAACTCCCAGTTGCTATTTACTCCGCTTCAGCTGTTGAAAGGGCAACACAGGCTTGTTTCTTACTATGCCATGAAATCAAGCTAGCACCTAACAAATGACACATCCCACTAGTGCTTTTACGGTCTAGCTTGCAATCGGCAAAATCTGAGTCTGAATAGCCTGTCAAGCTCAATGGGGGCTCCTCTAGGATACCACAATCCCACATTGATTGTTCCTTTCAAATACTTTAAGATCCTCTTTCGGGCTTTGAAGTGTGATTCCTTTGGGTTAAATTGAAACCTGACACACATACAAACACTAAACATGATATCAGGACGACTAGTTGTTAGATATAACAATGAACCAATTAGCCCTCTATATTTTATCTGATCTACAAAATCTCCCTTCTCATCCAAGTCAACGTAGCAACTAGTACATATCGGTGTTGAAGCTTCCTTACATTTGTCCATCTCAAATTTCTTAAGAAGCTCTTTGTAGTACTTAGATTGACACAGAAATGTCCCATGCTCCATCTGTTTCACTTGTAATCCAAGGTAGATTTGCATTTCTAACAGGTGCAGGTGGTACTCCTTTATGAGTTGGTGCTTCTTGTTTAGCTGCTCCTTCATTTGACTCGTTATCAGAAAAATTCAATCTATTGAATTTCTAAATCAGCCGATTGTTATTCTGCAGCAGCTCACTACTATTTTCCTCTTCCTCTACCTTGTTCTTATTAACATCTTGCAAATCAAGGTTAGTCTCACCAAATACCACATGCACAAATTCTTCCACAGTCATAGTACGTTTATTATAAATTCTATAGGCATGACTATGAGAAGAATAACCAATGAAAATGCATCATCAACTTTTGCATCAATATTATCTTTGCCATTATTTAAAACAAAACATTTACATCCAAACACTTTAAAATGACTAATGTTTGGTTTTCTTCCCTTATAAAGCTTATATGGGGTCTTTTTCAAAATAGGTCTGATCAAAGCACGATTCAAAGCATAACAGGAAGTATTCACAACATCTGCCCAAAAATTCTTTGGAAGATTAGAATCATTTAACAAAGTTCGAGCAAGTTCTTCCAAAGAACGATTTTTCCTCTCCACAACTCCATTCTGCTGTGGGGTTCTTAGAGCGGAAAAATTGCGTTAGATGGCATGTTTGTTACAAAAAATTTCAAATCTTTCATTTTCAAACTCACACCCATGATTAGACTTTATAGAAGAAATATGACAATTATTTTCATTTTCCAAAACATTAGCAAGATGTTTAAAAGCCGTGAATGCATGATCTTTGGATACAATGAACAATTTCCAAGTAAATCTAGAAAAATCATTAACAATGACAAGTCCATAGTAGTTACCACCTAAACTCATAGTGCGAGATCCATGTGAAGCAACTCAAGGGGTCTAGTAGTGAAAACAAAGTTTTTGGATTTGAAAACATTTTTAGTTTGCTTCCCTTTTTGACAAGCTTCACATATTCTATCTTTCTCATACTTGAGTGTAGGTAGTCCCTCAACTAGATTTTTAGAAACAAGTCTATTTAGATGATGCATGTGTATATGTGCTAACCTTCTATGCCAAAGCCATGAATAATCATTCTTGGAGAGCAAACAAGTCATGCTAGATGCAATGTCACAAATGTTAAGCATATAAATGTTGTTTATTCTTTTACTAATAAGCAAGGTTTGGTGTGTAGATGCATGCGATATTAGATACAAATCTAGCTTGAATGTCACTTCATAGCCTATGTCACATAGTTGACTAATGCTCAACAGGTTATGCTTCAGTCCATCTACCAATAGCACATCCTTGATTATTATCGAGTCATGGCTCCCGACATCACCTCTACCAAGAATTCTTCCTTTGTTATTATCCCCGTACGTCACAAAGCCTTGCCTCATCTTTAAGTTATTAAACTTTGAAGCATCTCTTGTCATGTGCTTTGAACAGCCATCGAGGTACCACAACTACATCTTGGCTATCCAAAGTCCTGCAAAAAAAGTTAAGTTGCAAGAGTTGGTCCCGTATTAATCTTGGGTCCATTCATGTTAACGGTACCCTTGGGAACCCACTTCACAAGGCCTTTCGGCAAATAATACAATCTAGTTCTACATTGTCTAACTATATGGCCTCTTTCCAAACAATAGAAACAAGTGACAGGTGAACAATATGATGTACTACCATGATAGAAAAAGCTACTAAATTTCTTTACTTTCTTTGGAAATCCTTCTTGAAAACCAATGTCTGCTTTATTAAAAACACAATTTTGAGAACCAAGCAGTGCATTTAAATTTGCAGTTCCCGTAGAGAGTTTAGAAACGATTTTGATCAGGTAGTTCACCTTTCCTTGCAAAACTTCACAATTTTCATAATTTGTCACTTTACCATTTTTAGAACAATTACAAAAAGAACTTTTATAAATCATATCAAGACTTTCAAAATCAGTTTTCAAGTTCACAAGTTCTTCTAATTGTTTCACTCTATTCTCCAACCAACTGTTTAGACCCTTGAGTATATTATTGGAAAGAGTCAAACGATTAGCCTCCTCATGAGTTTCTTTAAAAGCATTCAGCAAAGTACTATAATTCTCATGAGTAAAAGAGATGCTAAAACTCACTGCTATCTGATTCATGTCCCGCCATCATACAGAAATTTGCTTCCTCTTCTTTATCTGATGAAGAGATGGAGGAAATGTCATTGTCCTCCCAAGCAATATAAGCTCTCCTCTGCCTCTTATTCTTCACATATCTCTTTTCATAAGCTTTTTCTTTAGGCGCTTGATTAGGACAATCCATCTTTATGTGACCCTGTTTCCCACAACCAAAGCAAGTTATATTAGTAGAATTATCAACCTTCTTATTATTGTACCTCTTGAATGGTTGACTCTTCTCTTTGCCCTTTTTTTTCAAGAACTTGCTAAAATTTCAGGTCAACAGTGTTAATGTCTCAGTCTCACTACATCTGCTGGAGCACTCATCACCAGTATCTTCTTTCCAAAATTGATAGTTCAATCTACAAAACATAGGTGGTCTATGAATAGAGGCACCCTCAACTTGAATAACTTTCAAGAACCCGCTCTAATACCAATTGTTGAAAAATAAGATGGTCAATGTTCAAGAGAAGGGGGGGGGGGGGGAATTGAACAATTTAAAAAATTTGAAAACTTGAAAGTTTGAATGCTGTT
>Ga0123340_1003138_pt1 | contig 15345 bp, 4 predicted proteins | sample SirMexnodulemix_FD_89961 | JGI IMG/M metagenome (GOLD analysis project Ga0123340, IMG submission 89961) | Root nodule microbial communities of legume samples collected from Mexico - Siratro Mexico nodule mix | ecosystem: Host-associated > Plants > Roots > Nodule | place: Mexico: Nepantla... | reverse complement strand
TATATATATTATCTACTTAATCTCTAGTAAATGTAAAATGTTACAAATTTAATTAATTATGTCAAAATATTCACATAAACCCATACCTAATTAAACTAGCTAAAATAAAATAAAAATGTACTATATAAAGATCAATTAATTTTTTTATTGTACTAAGAATGACAATTATGAACAACTTTTGTATGAAAAATATTTTACTGTAAAAATAATTTAATTTAACTTATAACCATGAATTATTAATTTTAATAAATTCCTGTTGAAATATCACATATAATAAAGAATCAAGTGTTGACATACCACATCGGGATTGATTTTTTCTTACTTATATTTTTCCTGCTTAAAAATAATTATTTATAAATTTAATTTTCATTTCTATGCTTTATATTATCTTATTTTCTTTGTCAACTTTCTGTTATATTTTTAGTACTACAATGTAATAAATTTAAAATTAATCTTTACACTTTAAGCAATAAAAAATTAACGAGTTATATATTATTATTTTAAAGACATAAAAAATGCTATGAAAAAGTCAAGGAAGGAATTCTACAATAAAATTCTTTGTTCTTGCGTGTACGTTTAGAATTGTAACTCAGTACCAGCACTTTTAACGATTTTTTTAGAAGCAGACAAGAAAAAAAAAAGTAAATTAAAAAATAATATAAATGATAAAAAACAAAGGATTTTTTTAATCTAAAAGATATAACAAATTGGTGTATATACAAGTGTTATTCAAATAAATATAATCAGAAAGGTGGTTAAAAAATATTAAAATGATAAAATTCAAACTACTTTCTTACTGTCGCATCTTAAATAGAGTGAAGAGATTTGATATATGTAACAAACTAGTCTATCTGGCCCTGAAACTCATGGGACTTTTAAAAAAAATTATGGGACTCTTTTGAAATAGAATATTTTTCTTATGAAATTCATTTAATAGAAATGAAACTCGTGCACATATTCATTTAATTGGAATATATGAAATTCGTGCACATATTCTTTAAATAAGGTATTTATCATATAATTGTTTGAAATAACATTGATATTCAAATAAAGTTAGGAACTCAAATCCAAATCAAATAATAATTAATAATTTTATATATACTCAAAACAGTTAATCCTAAATTTAATTTTACTGTATGAAAACACATAAGTTTAAAAAAGTATTAATAATAAATTAGAAAAAATCATCATGTATGTATTCAAGAGTAGCATTCCCAATAATGATAATGTCATTGGTATACAAATAAATATTTGCAATAAATAATTGAATGATTGTATTTATCGCGTATTTTAACTTTTTTTCCAAGAGAAACGATAATTAAATGTAAGACTCTACACAATAGTTATATAAAAGTGAAATGATATTTAAATATTTTATTATTAAAGTGAAAATTTTATATAAATAAAAATTCAGTTATTTATGTTTTATTTGTATAAAATTATCATATTTTTTTAAAATAAGATTTTCTTTTTCCCTTTTGACTTTTTTTTAAAATTCTCATCCTATTTTTAATCAGACTCGTATCAAAGCACATCATTAGACTTGTAATAGTGTTCAGAATTATATAATCAGAAGTTTGATTTAAGTAAGTTAAATTATATCATTTTTTTTAGGTCAATTTTCAAGCCTGTCTAGTTATATGTGGTTAGATAATTACATGTGGTCTTTGAGACTTTAAGATTGGTCTTTGTTAGCTCATGATCCTAGTGATCTGATCAGATAGTTGATAAGAACTCTCTAGTGCAGATTAGACTATCTGAGTGATTTTAGTACTTTAGATCTCTTTGTGAACTCAGGAAAAGGAAGTTAATTTTATTTTTCAATAAAATCCTATGTAAGAAGACCTAGATGTGGGAGAACATGGTCACCATGTTCCAACTTTCTTGTAAGTTTTAATTGATTATTTGCATGTTATTTTTTATGCAAAAGAAGTTTGAATGTGGTTATATATAAATATATGTTGTTTGAACAAAGGATGAAGTTAAATATTTGTAGCTCTTGATAGTTAGTAATGGAATGAATGTAAATTAGAGTATTAGTTGTGGGATGAAAACTTGAAACTTAGTTTTGAAAAATTGTCTTATGATATTTTTTTCTCAAATGAAGAGATTCTAGTTAAAAAGAAAGTGTGTATATATATTGAATATTTATCTTGAATAATTGTATGAGTTATGTGATTGTAATTGAGACAGAGTATCTTCAAAAAGGATATACCTATGTTTAGATTGTGCATTGTCTGATGATTTGATCAATAACGAGGTATCCCGACTCTATTGATACATTGGAATCATATAGATGAAAATTATCAGGTGTTGAGAGTAAAAAGATATTGATCTAGTCATATTTGAGGTTTGAAATATGAGCTAATTAGAATAGGACATATGAATTAACTCTATCACATGAGAAATGATGAGAAATTGATGATGTTATGATTATGTGGACTCACAACGAAAGGTAATATGACAGGTGCATACCTTTGAGTAATTCAAAGCATGATATATATTTCAAAATTAAAATCAAGTGTCTATATGTGTGAGAGTGACTGGAATTATGTTATGATATTGAATTTGGTATTACATATGTGATGATTATAATATGTCATATAATATTGAAGTAGGTAAGGATGTGAATTTATACTTGTTTGAAGATTTATATTTATATTGTTTTTTCTTTTTAATCTTAACTTACACTGTTTTTTTTTGTGTTTGTTTGTGTTTTATTTTAAATATGCAATAATGATGCAATAATGGTGTGCTACGTATGAGTAGCAGATATGATCATGTTTTGAAATTTCTTAGTGAGTTAATGAAAAGTATATTTATCTTCTTTTAGAAGTTTTACCTTTATTATGTATAGATACTATAAAATTTTTATAAAAAAAAAAATATATTTACAATGTGATGCGTATATTTTATTTATGTATATATTATAATTCTTATTTATCTTATTTGTATAGTTCTCGAATGAAGTAAATTTTAGATATGTTATAATAATTAAATACAATATTTTAATAAATAATTTTTAAATTTTTTATTAAAATATAAAAAAATTAAAAAGTGAATGTTTAAAACACCTAATTTTAGAAAGAACTTATAAAAATAAAATATCAATTACTTAAAAACTGATACCACATGATGAAAAATCATTAACAATTGTAACTTTTTCCTAAAAAACAAGAATTGCCAACTAAAAGTTTCCCTACTCAAAATAAAATATAAAATGAAAATATCCTTGAGTGGACTACATCGAGATCGAATTATCTTCAACAAGGCCACCTCAAAGATTCCCCTTGTTAAAAAAGATTTAGGACTTGAGTTTTGTCTTTTTATTATACGAAAGTTTTGTACTAATGTTTGCGGGCAACACGTCACAGTGAACAACTTGACTTCATGAATTCGAACAATCCAAACCATAATGCTCCATTGTTTGGCTGCACGCAACCTAGTTGCTTACTCAACTAACTTTTCGTATATTTTAAGCTATGTCAAATTTAGTTTCACTTAAATATTTTTTCCACAAATTTAGTGAACAAATTAGAAGTATCATGCCTCCACCTATTATTACAATATTAGTAATAAATACTTAGTTCTAGTTTAAAATAATAATCAAATTTATAAAGAGTGAAACTAAAGCTTATTCATTTTGTAGAGAATAAAAAAATATTTAAGTAAATTAATTTTGATAGAGTTAATTAAAATTATTATTTTGTTCTACGAATTTTAAGTCATTAAAACAATTATATATTCACATTAATTTTAATTATAGAATTACATTAACATGTGAATCATATAAAAGGAGTTGATTATAAAAATTTAAATTAATCTCAGTTAAATTTTTGTATTAAAATGTAATATGTAGTAACGAAATTGGAAGTTAGATACCCCAATCATAGGCATGGGCGTTGAATAGGACATTAAAGTTCCTTTTGAAAAAAAAATTACATTAAAGTCAGAAGTGTAATATAATATATAAACTGTTCACGTTATAAATTATTTATAAATAGAAATTATACATTACTTATTGAAAAATCAGTGAATAATTACACTGACTTTCCTTCAAATTATCTTTCATTCAGAAATTATACTCACACCTCTTATTTGATAAATTATTATTATTCTTTAAAATATTTTTATTTTTAAACATTAGATATAATTTCCTTATATTTATATACGAGTCCAATGCATATTACCTTAAAAATTAGGAAAGTAAGGCTCATGAAAGAAGTGAGTTATCACAGAATCAAGCACCTAATAAATTTGTCAACGGAGTTCAAGTTTATTATATATATGTTGTCAGTCTATTGTAAAATAATAAACTATTAATTCTTGGTGCAAAAGATATTTTTAGTATTGATTACACCTTATATACGACTTTTTCTTCTTCCCCAACCTACTTACTACCTGCTTATAATTTCTATAATCATCATTCTATTTTTCATGATATATTATTTAATGGAGACTTCTCGACTACAAATTTAATATATTTTTTTAAAACATATTTTTCGAAATAAAATTTTTATAACAAGTTTTTTGGAATAAACGTTTTAAAATATATAAAATATATTTTAAAGTAAGCTTTTTAAAACATATGTTTTCTGAAAAAAAAATTCCGAATATATGAAATGTTTTTTTGAAACTAACTCTTCATAGCAAACTTTCTGCAAGTTTTCCAGAAACATGAAATGTTTTGGAGAACCCAACTTAATGCTTTGCATAACCCAACTTTCTAGAAACAATATGAAAATACTACCAATTGAGCAATTCAAAAGTTTTTTAGATTTTTGCTCTTTCTCTCTCTCCCTCCCTCTCTCTTTCTCTCTCTACTATGAAGGTGTAGGTAGTAATTACGGGGTGCAAGAATCAAAATCCTAAATAAAATTGTGAAATTTTAAAATGTCAACAGAACTTTAGGGATTTTTATAAATAATGTAGATAGGGATAAAACCTTAGCTATCTAACTATTAGCTAAATCTTCTTGCTTGGATGTAAGTTACATCACCTAGGAATTTGTATAAGGAAGTCCGATGCACTCTTGTAGAAAATTTTGATGAATTATTAAGAGAATTTGTGAAGAGAGTGGTTCTTCTACGTTTTAGAGATTTCATATCTGGAATAAAGACTCAACAAGTGACAATCCTCTTTATATTTTTTCTTAAGTTAGTGATACTTAGTGAAGTTACAGGTGAGCTCTAGAAGGGAGCACGTTAAGAGGGCTTTATTTAAAACACATTTGAAATTTTTTTGACAAAAGCAGAGACAAGCAGGATTGTTTGATGGTTTCATAAATATTTCTCACAATCCTTTCATAAGACAATATACATGGATAAGATAAGTAAACCATTAATACATAATTTATATTTGGTTTACCCAAGTAAGGTTACATCTAGCTAAATAACAATGAGTTAAGATAAATTATAAGAGTTATCACTGCCAATTTGTATCTTCTCATGAGTACATAAATTTATTCCTAGTCATCTGAATATCTAAAGCCTCTCCAGACAAAGTTTATAAACCAGACAAAGTTTATAAAGCCTCTTTAAGTTGTCCACTAAACTTCCTTAAATTTACCATTGAATACACAATATTTTTTTAGGTAACAAACCTCATTTAGACTATGAACCATGAGTTATTTAATTACAAGATCCACACTCTTTGGAGTGGATATGAATGTGTTTTATATAATGATTTTAAATACAAGAGTTTACAATTAGATCTCTTTATATTATTTAATTGTGTATAATGGATATGAATGTGTTTTATATAATGATTTTAAATACAAGAGTTTACAATTAGATCTCTTTATATTATTTAATTGTGTATAAGAGGAAATATTGTTTTTACACTGGAGTCTTTTATCACTTTATCACATACATGTGTAACATTGAAGGTATCTACCATGATTTCTCTTCTCTTTCTTATTTTCTCACACATATTTATTGTATGTCAATGCTTTTTTTATATAAGTGTTAAATTTGATTATTGAAGGGTGTGTGATTTTAGAGTCATTTTGAAACGGACATCGTCATCCATTAGCAAAAGTTTATCAAGGAGATGATGAAGAAGTTCAACATGGCACACACAAAGCTTATGAAGACTCCTATGCATACTTTTATGACTTTGGATGTGGATTAGAATGATAAGAAAGTAGATTATATTATATACTAAGATATGATTGATTCTCTACTCTTTCTCCCTAGTAGCAAGCTTAATATCAAGGTTAATGTTTGTTTGCATGCAAGATTTTAGACAAATCCAAAAGATAGTATCATTTGTAGCCTGTTAAAAGAGTCTTTTGGTCCCCTATAGGGTCTATTAGTTTATGTTTTTTGTTATAAAAAAAGACATGGCTTTCCTATTAGAACAATTCTACAATGCAAACTATGGCCTTTAAAAAATCCTAATATGAAAAAAAAAAAAAGCTTAATTTAATAACCCACTTAACTCCTATAATGATGTATGTAAAATGATATTGTTACCTTAAAATATGGGTAAAATATGTTGTTGTTGAAAATATAATGCTTCTAGAAGGTTTCTTTATGAAATCTTCCTCCAACATCAAAATTGTGTTCAATACATTATGAAAGTGACAAGAAACTATTTCAACCGACCAATGGAAAAAAATGAAACATTTCACTTATTGATGTTATGTCTAATGATGTAAAGGAATTTTGCCACTTATTTCTCCACTGTTAATCAAAATGCATCATTCATACGAAGTCAATTTCCTTTAATCACTGATATAAATTAACGAATGCTTCCAGATCTATTCGAATAATTTCACAACATCACTTGGTGTGCACCAAGTATGACATCAACTCCTAACGATGATGCTTTTTTTTGGGTACTATCCTTGTGAGACTATTTGTCATCCTATTTGACAAATTGGACACATTCACTGTCCATGCAATGCAAAGAATCATCAGGACAGCTACTTTTGTTTGAAATTTTATTTCTTCTCGTAGACTTCACCAACATCCCACAACAAGCTAACAAACAACACCACACTAGAATATACTAAAACAATATCTCGATGTCCTTTTAATAAATGTGACAACCATATACCAACATGAACCATACAAACAAACCTCAAACTTCAATGAAAATCCAACGCCATAATCGATTATGTATGTAAAACTTTTCACATAATCGATTTTGGGGTAGTAGATATTGATTATCCTTTCCAAAATACACATATCATTGATTATAAAAAAATCAAGTAATCAATTATCTTACATCCGATGCAGGCACAACGAAGCTCAGCCACCACAAATCCCATGTACGACGAACCTCCACCATGTTGGTTCACACCATCACAACAACACCCTCAACAAATGTAGAACTCAACCTCACCTCACACGACAGCCAAATGAACTTAGGAAGAACGAATTAAAGGTGCAAGAACCAATATATAGCAATATTTCTTTTTAATGAAAATTTTGAATTTGTCAACCACCACCACCCACCGCATTCAAGATTTATCTGAAAGGTTGTGAGGAATCTTTGTCGAACACAAAAGAATCTTTACCATTTACACATGTGTGGGTCTACGATATTTCCTCGTTGTCAGCTTGACCTTCTTTTCATTTCTTCGCTCATCAATGCGGATGATTTCTACTCGTCCTCCCTCTCCACGCTCTTAAATAAGTTCATGCAAATATAAATGATACTCTTCTTTCTTTCCTCGTGCACAATCCAACCGCTGAACCAAGCATAACATTAAAGTTTGTTTTTCAGTTCAATGAGGAGGGTTGTTTGAATCTTGTATTTACTTTGACATTTAATGCAAAACATTGAGGAAGCTTACTCAAGTAGTTGTTTTTATTCGCAAACACATTTCAAATTAGTTGCACGTTATGCGTATGTCATAATACACCAAAACCTTTCAAAGCAATTTAGCATATTTTTGAGCTTGTAGTTTGGATACTATTAGAGAGTGCTTTCTATATGATGGATAATACTATTATCCTTAAATATGGGTCTATTAAGCTACTATAAGTATTTACAATATAAACTTCAAGTTCACATTTTGCACTCTCTACAATTCATTGACTTTGATTCAGTACTTGAAATGATAAATTTGGAGGTTTTCAACATTGGATTTGGCAAAATTACTACGCATTCTTGCCGTGCGGAACCTGCCCCAGTTGACTGATCTATATTTTGGAGGATTTTTATCGTCTAACAACTCTTCAAAGGGCACCACATCAACATAGAGTGCTGGTTTTAGAAAGAATGGAATTGAAAACCTATCCTTCTCAGAGTTCACCACAACTCTGTGCTCTACACTCTCATAAGCATCATTGCTCCAAACCTACATTCACAGAACAGAGTTCAAATGGAACTTGTCAGACTAAACACAATGTCCCAATAGTCTATGCTATCAGACTAAATTCAAACATCTTTAATGATTTTGTCTGATGAAACTGAAGCATGTAAGATGAAATGACAGACAAATCAAACAGACAAAATGTAAGTAGAACCGAACGAAATGGAAAACAAAAATTAGTAATCTCGAACAGAGCGAGTGAAATTTCATGTTTTACACTAATGCAACATTTAATAAAAATTAAAAAATCATTAGCTTGCAACTTATAACTCGTTTTCTCTTAACAAGTCACCTTTTTCCAAACACCCAAAATAATCCCAACTCATCACATCTGAAGAGAAAATTAAAAGTAATATCAAATTCTACCACAAAATGGTATGTAATAACTACAAACCAAAGCACTAAAACGAAAATAATTTTAGTACCATGTAATAATGATATCGAGAGATCATTATATATACTTACTCTTCATCCTTGTACGTTGAAAAAACTTACGCACAATACTACAAATGTTGAAGACGGTCTTCATATTTAAAGATTGGTAGTACATTATGACATTTAATGAAAATTTTAATCATACATGTTATCCAAGGTAAATTTTAGTTCTAATTAAAAAATATTAGGTAAATTTTCGCCACCAGTCCAATTACTAAACCTTTTCTCTAACAATTCTTCTATATGGTATAAAAAATATTATAAATATGTGAGTAATCAGTTGACTTGTAAATAATGGATTTGCATCCCCCTTGAGAAAACTTTGATGGAGAGAAAAATTAGCTAAGGTTTGATACCTGGATCATATCACCAACATTAATGATGAGGGAATTGAAAACGGGTTTGACTCGAATCCACTCTCCATCTGATTTTCTCCTGACTTCTAGACCACCAACTTCATCTTGAGCAAGCACAGTCAAGACACCAGTGTCCTTGTGGCGTCCAAGGCCAAGAGCCAGATCAGGGTAGGGACAAGGTGGATAATGGTTGAGTCTGATATTGCTGGTGTTATGTGTAAAGTAGCTGCGAAACCTATTTGGCACTAAGCCTAAGCTCAGAGCAACAAGTTCCATCAACTTATAAGCAAGTTTCTCCACTTCTTCTGCATATTCTTGGCATGCTTCTCTGGTATCATATCAGTATTTTTCTGTTAGTATATGATGAGAGTTTAGATACATTACATAAGACCTTAGATTCAAATTTAATCCTCACCTTTGTAAAACAAATACAACATACAGAGAAGGAAAAAAAAAAAACAGCAACAACAATAACCTAGCTTTATCCCACCACCACCATATCAACAATTAAGTTATGAATAAATCTTATCAAAATCAGCCCCCATTTAAATGTTTTCTTCCAAACTTTTATATATTCTATCTGTGACTTCTCCTTTTAATTAGATTATAATACCTCAGCACTAGGAAATGTAATGAGAAAACAGAGTATACACTGATATTAAAAGATTTTTACATGTATTCATAAGTTGGTTGAATTCAATCCTAACCATCTTAAGCAATTCAAGTTATATTTCTCATTAGTTGAATTAAAGGTGTAGAATTTTTAATAGTATATGACATAAAACTCAAATTTAATAACAGAAATATACTATGGCCTAATCAAATTGTGGGCATTGAATTACTTGAAATCCGGAGGATTTTGAGGCCAGCGGTTATCCCATTGGAACTGATCGCTTTGCTCGTTATCTGGTTCAAGTAAAGGTGGTATAAAAGTGGGTTCCTGCACATTGAAATCATAGATTTCTTTCCAGTCCCTAATATTCTTGGTATGTTCCGCTTCAAAGTACCCCAACACGTTAACTGCATCCCTTCTCACCTTCAGTTTTTCCTCCAAATCAAGTGCAAAAAACTTCCTTGCAGCATCTTCAATCCTCTGCCGTTTTTCCAAAGGCACCTTATGATTGATCACCTGAAAGAAACCCCACTCCTTGCATGCACTGCCTATTTCTTTGACTAAGCCTTGGATACCAGAAACTGGGATGGCGTCTTCGATTTGGTAGTTTATGGGAGATAGATCAATCAGAGGGATGCCTTCGTCCATGATCACTGAGGATTTTGGCCTGTGTTCTGGTGCCTGAACAAAAGCAGTGTCCACCTCTCCCATGTTGGTTGTTGCTGTGATAGTTTATCTGTTTGATCGAAAGATGTCTGAATGTTTTATGTGTTGTGGATGTAATGACCAGAGATTATGTGCATTGAACCTGGACTATTGTCTGTCATACCGGGCTTGGATTTTGGGTCAAGCATTGGATCTAGGCCTAGAAGATTGAATTGTGTTGAAAAAAGTAGGCAAATGCTTCCTGTAATATAGAAATTTTGACACGGACTATATTATTTTTTAATATTTAAATACTATTTTTTTAAAATTTAAGAAATGCTGTTGGTATTTGTATTTTTATGTGTGTAATCTATGGAAAAGGATGTTTATGAAGACTAATAGTTGTTAGTGTAACTTATCAGAGTGTGTTTATCATGACTTAAGATGACTCTGTTATGGAAAGTAAATAAAAAAAACAGTGAAAATTCACGATAAACTTTACCAAAATCTATGACAATTAATGATGAAAACATGTTTGTTGGGATTAAAAAACATATTGGTGTAGGGTAAAAATTTGAAATAATTAGAAAATAAGGTTGGTAAATGCACGGCCACTTTGAAGATAAAGATAAGTTGCATACACTTTAAAGAATTAATCTAATCTACATACAGATTTGAGCCTATGTATAGAATTTATCTGTAATTCACAACTTTTTATGGTTGTAAATCTACAGGTAACTATAAAAAAAGTAACGAACAAATTCTTATATTAAAAGTCTCAACCAATTTAATTAAAAAAAAAGTGATGATGGAGAAGGGTAGCTATTTACAATGAAGAAATAGTTTACATCATCGACAAGAACCTTTAAAATAATACTTAACACTAAAACCTTAAACAGCAAAAACAATGAAGGATCCATGCAATTTCAATATTTTTCTTTTATTACATGCTCATTGCAAGCATACTGTTCACTTGTTCTTTTAACTTCATAATAATAAGAAACATCGTAGGGTCATGCATAAGCTAAAGCTGATATTTTATTATCCTTTAAGCTATCTTATAATGATAAATCTGAATGTTCTCCACATTTTGTTTCTTGAAATTGCTGCCCTTTCTACGGACAAGAAACTTGCCCCATTTGTATGGCCTATATTTTGGAGGGTTTTTCTCATCAGTCAATTCCTCCAAAGGCTTCACTTCGGTGTCGTGTGCAGGGAAGAAGAAGAATGGAATGGAAAATCTTTCTTTCTCAGAGTTAACCATCACCCTGTGTTCCACACTCTCATACAAGTCATTGCTCCAAACCTGCCGATCAAAAACTATTCAATAGTATTAACTTGAGTAAAATTCAACATCTTCTATCTTCATATAGTTTCAGAAACCCACCTGAATAATATCACCGACATTGATTATGTACGCATCTGGTGTAGGTTTCACTCGAACCCACTCTTGATCTGCTTTGCGTTTGACTTGAAGTCCCCCAACTTCATCTTGAGCAAGAATGGTTAAGCCTCCAGCGTCCTTATGTCGACCAACACCAAGGGCTAGGTGAGGAGAAGGGCATGGAGGATAGTGGTTGAGACGAATGAAGCTAGTTTGATCTTTGATGAAAAATTCTTCAAACCTCTTTGCCTCAAGGCCTAAGCTCCGAGCAATGAGCTCCATCAACGTAAAGGACAACTTTTCCATCTCTTTAACATACTCTACGATTATATCCCTATCCATATACACATATTGGCATCGTTTATACACAAATGGAAAGAGCAATTTTGTTTGAACCAGAATGACAGCTTATTTTTACTATTATACATACAGTGAAGTTGAATTACCTAAAGTTTGGAGGGTATTGAGGGTATTGATTAGTCCAGTGAGTGATTCGATGATCATGTTCATCAGAAGTGACAGGAACGAAAGTGGGGTCTTTGGCTTGGAAATCGATGACTTCTTTCCAGTCCCTAACGTTTTTGGTGTGTTCTGTGTCATAGTAACCACATGGAGAAGACTCGTCTCTGCTAACCTTCCTCTTCTCCTCCAGAGTCTGGGAAAAGAACATCCTTGAGGCTTTCTCAATGCTTTGTCTTAGAGTGAGGGGCACCCCATGGTTGGTTACTTGGAAGAAACCCCACTCCCTGCATGCACTCCCTATCTCCTTCACTAAGCCTTCAATGGAAGATGGATCTGAAGCAGAGAGATCTATCACAGGAATCTCTTCAGCTTCGATGGTATACAACTTTGGTCTGTGTTGAGGATCTTGGATGAAAGCAGGGTCTACCTCTCCCATGGTGGTTCTTGTTATAGCTATGATTCAGTTCTTTGCCAAATGCAGAGTTTCCTTTTATACGTATAAAAAAACAAAGCTCATACTTCGAGAGCACGGTTAATTTTCGACAAACATATTAAAATTAGATATATTATTTTATTAGAAAATAATTTTTATTATAACTTATTTTATAGGATTATATTTATAAAAAAAATAGAGAAAATGAAAAATAAAATGATAGTTGTGAAGTTTGTAAAAATTTATAAGAAAGATAAGTTGTTAAATAGATTAATTGAATGAATATCGTTCTAGCCTACAAAATTTCATCAATTAAGTTATTGCATTAAAATATCAGACAATGATATAATGAATGGCATTGAGACAATGATAAAGTACTTACGTGTGTGATTGCTCGTGCAGTGCAGATACATTGAATCTGGACAGTGTGCTTCTCCTCGTTTTCTGTGAAAGGATAACGAAGGAAACTATTTTATCTCAGGTTTTGCCTTTAGGGTTAATCTTCTGTTAAAATACCCAACTTAAAAAAAATATTCCTAATTTTATATGGAGGGATTCAATTACTATTGGATGCTGATTTTCTTATCATGTTTATAGAACAATCATAAAATTTTAAAATGGTTTATTAAATACTATTTGAGATATTTTCAAAAACTATGGTAAAAGATACTGTTATTCAATTATTTTTAGGTCTATTAAAGAATTGTCAATTTTAGAGATCGATATTATTAAAAATAAAAGGTTAATTAATTAAAAGTAGGTATTCATGTCAGGAAAAAATTGTAAATTAAAAATTCGATACAAAACCACAACTTTTTTTAATGATGATAATTTCTTAAAATGTAAAAAATGGTTTTGACTAATGCATCTCATGCACAATGTTTTATGTGCAATATTTTATGCAGTTATTAATAATATATTATATAATAAATTTAAGAGAGAAAAAACTATTACGGTTTTACTGTACAGATAATTTTATATTATCATTCAATTGAAATATTAAGTTTTATGATAAATATCTTAAACTTTATATCATAAAAACTTGTAATTTAGTGTAAAATTGTTTTACACATCATTATTACTATACGTTAAATTTAATAGCTAATCCAAAAAATTAATGACCAGGAAAGAAATGTGTTAGAGAGATTAGGAAGAGTTGCGAGAAGTCTCGAGAAAGGATTCGGTTAGGATAGGAAAATCCAAGAACAAACAAACAACAATGTATCTCTCAGTCCCAGTCATCCTCCAATAAAAAAAAAGAAAAAAAAAAGAGAAAGAAACTTCTCCACGTGAATTATCCCACAATATGAGTTCTAATCACAATCTCAACTCATTTTATTGTTGAATTTGACAATATGAACATAATAAATAATGTCAAAAGACCTCTTTTCAAAGTGCAACGGAGAAAAAGCTAAGATTCTGAACTAACATAAAATTCTGGTTGGCCCAGTGATTGATGTACCAAAATCGGCTTCTGTATCGTAAGATGGGTTCTTTCTTTCTTCACTCCCATGTTTTCATAGGCACTACTATAATTTTTAAAATTTCTGATATACCCTTGTATAAATAAATGTGTTGAATGGGTGTATTGATAGTGGAGAGTGTTTGTATTATGGTCTGTGGTAGTTGTGCTAAGTGGTAGTGGCTGGCGGTGGTGCCTCACTTTTTGGTGAGTTTCATTATTTTTTTGTTTGAGTTTTAATTTAAACGTTATGAATTAAACAATTTAAAATGTAAATCATTAATTGGTTTATATTTCGAAATATATAATTTGAAATATAAATATTGTATTTTGGAATATATAATTTAAAATATAAATTTTGTATTCCAAATTTTACGTTTCAGAATAAAAAATTTGTAGTTTTTTTAGTAAAAAGTTTAATTTTTTTTAAGTGGGTGTAATTGCAATAGAGTATTAAGTATTGTCTTGTTCTATACTCATTGTCTAGACAACTTTAACACTAGCCGTTGAATACAGAGATAAAATTTCAATTTTCAATAAGAAAATTTGATCAAGTAGATAAGTTGTTTGACTTGGATGAGTAATGAAGTTTGAAAAAAAAATTAGGTTAAAAAAGACGGTCTTTTGCAACATAAGATAAGTAGAATTCTTATCATTTGTGTAAAAACTATATATAGAGGATATATATTTATGTTATAATGTATTTATATAGATATTTGGTACGTGAAATAATTTACTCTATTGGATATATAGAGTGGCTTTTGAACTTGATTTTGTAATTATTATATTTAGATTTCACAAAATAAATTAACAACTATTATAAAAAAAATTCTTAATTTATCTATTAATTATTATATACAGATAAAAATCAGTATATAATTGTATTACCTACATATTTTACTTACAAATTTGTTACCTTCATAAAAATTTATAAATAATTTACCGAAAAAATTTATCTACAAAAAATATGTAGATAATTATACACAGATAAAAATTTTAAAGATAAACTTAGCATTACCTACTAATTTAACTAACAATAATCCATAAATAAGTACCTGCATATACAAATCCATAAATAATTTATGAATTTAATCCGTAATTACAAAAATCTTTAGTTAATTACTTATAAATTTTTCATAAATAATATTAATAATTAATTTTATTATTCGTATTATTATTAAAATTATTAAAATTTTATTATTATTAAAATTATTAATACCATTATTATT
>Ga0123340_1003137_pt1 | contig 15351 bp, 10 predicted proteins | sample SirMexnodulemix_FD_89961 | JGI IMG/M metagenome (GOLD analysis project Ga0123340, IMG submission 89961) | Root nodule microbial communities of legume samples collected from Mexico - Siratro Mexico nodule mix | ecosystem: Host-associated > Plants > Roots > Nodule | place: Mexico: Nepantla... | reverse complement strand
TTTCTCAAATTTGTAATCAACGAATATAACTTTGAAATATCATCTAAAATTTATTATTATTTTTAACTATCGTTTATTTTATTTTTTTAACTTTATACCAAAGTAAACTTATAAATTTTTACGTTTTTCTAATTTACATTACACTGATTTTCTAACATCGCCGTTTAGTTTTGTTTTGAAAAAAATAAAATATATTCTCAATCTTTGTACATTATATTTTTCAAAGTTTATTTAATTTAAAATGTTTTAGGTCGTAAATTTGATTTCAGTTCTGAAAATTTTGGATGTCTAACATTTTCTTAATATCTGTTTTTAGTCTGCATTATTAATTTTAGTTACTCCAGTATCTATATAATGAAAAAGCTAAAAATATCAATTAAGATAATAAAATAGTTTAAAAAAATAATTGAATTATTTTAAAACATGCAATTCAAGTAATATGTTATTATTTTTTATATAATAAATAATTGTATACAATTTATTTTTACTTTTAATAAATTATGAAAACTATTTTTATTTTAGGATTGTTCTTAGGTTTAATTAAATAGTTATGGAACTATTAAGTAAAACATGTTTATAACGCCAGTAAGAAACACCAAGAAAAAAGAAAAAAATTAAACTAAAATTTAGAAGGCCTTTCTAGTCAGCGGAAAGAAAGAGCATGAGCATGATGAGCGTGAGCACAGTTGGTGTAAATTGCAGCATCTCAACCTTAAAGCCATCCTTTGCTTCTTCTTTACGCTCTCGTCGCCGTTCATTTCCATTGCTTTCTCCTCATTCCGTCGCTCTCTGCTGCTTCTCCGGTACGTTACCTCCTCCTCACTCAAATCGCTTTTCCTTTTCCTTCTCTTCCGATGGCCACGCAAATTCCGGTTTCCGTAGTTTGAGCGTGTGTAAGAGAAGCACATTTAGGTTATATTTGTTGAAAGATCTACCGAAGCAGGATTCAAAGAATTAGAAACAAATAATTGAATAGTGCAACCTATCGATTTGATTCAACTGTAACAATCTATTGATGATTGTTGAATTGCATGTTGATTTAGGTTTCCTGCAATCGTTCTTGCTCTCGACGTGATTTCATGTGCATAACTCGTTGTTTAGTGAATTACTAGTTCGGAGCACTTATGATTACGGTTTTTGTTTTTGTTTTGATGTTGTCGTTTAGACTCTCGCTTGGATTCTGATGCTATATATATTTCTTTTATTTCTCTTTCTGTTCTGTTGCTTGAATCTTTGCTAGGCTTGTCAGAGACTATGGATTGTGGTGGTGGCGGTGGTCCATATGTGTTTCCATTGCACCGTTGCAAAACCATTCACCTGGTTCGTATTATTGAACTCACTTTTTCAGTCAACACACTGTATCCTGTGTGAACTTGAAGCTGACATGTTATATATTTTATTATCAAGTACATTTTAAGATTGAACTATGCTAGTCAACATATTACCAACTTATAAAACGCATATGTGCAGGTCAGGCACGGGCAGGGGATCCACAATGTGGAGGGAGATAAGAACTACGACGCATACATGAAGTCTGAATATTTTGATGCGCATATTACGCCGTTAGGCTGGCAAGAGGTAAAGCACCACAACTTATTGTGAAACATGCTCAGAAGGGAGAAGCTTACATGTCATGATGTGGTTTAGAGATGGAAAAGATTATTTAGTGTTATGAATGTGTAATATTTTTAGCTTCTGGCAGGTTGACAATTTGCGAAAGCACGTTTGTGATTCTGGGATTATGAAGAGGATTGATCTAGTCATAGTATCTCCTTTATTGAGGTATCAACATGCGTTTGCTTCTTTAGTGTGCGACTCAAATGCTTTTGTATGGATTGAGAAACTGTATGTCTCGCTGTTCTTGAAAGAGTACTTAATTTCTAAACTCTTGTACCAAATAAAACTGCTGAAGATGAGGAAATCATTCATTTTTCATTTTCACATCTCTCCAATGTCATGTGGGTTGGCGTGCTTTTTCTTTCTTTTAATTTTTGATTGGCTTAGACCTCCTCTGTGTTTTCTGGGAACTTTTTTTGATATGGAAACAATGCACTATTGTGCAATGTAAACGTGCTCTGTGTTTATATTTGTTGTATATGCATTGTGAAACATGATCAGCTTTTATTGATTGATGAATGTGATGGACTATGGCTGTGTCTGAATACTATGAAGCAACATCAGATGGGCAATCTTTATATTTGCACATTTTGAACATTGGTGTTAGAGGAGATTACTGGGTAAAGTAAAAATAAAAAGATATTTTGAACATTCAATAGAACAAAAACTTTAATAGGGACTCAATTGAAAATATCCAAATTTATGAGGTAATTAAAGCTTAATTAAGCCTGGAATTATTATGCTAACTTGTTCCTGTTATGGAGTGTCTTCCTGAATGAGGTTGCATTTGTTAAATAAAGCTGTGTTGGGCTTATTATATTTTGCATATTCTAGGTTCATGTACGTGATACTGGAATGTTTTTCTTACGAATTGTCTGAAATGCCATAATATGTAAGGTTTCAGGACACTACAAACTGCTGTTGGAGTGTTTGGAGGTGAGGGTTACACAGATAGAACAGATGTGCTACCTCTTATGGCGGAAAATGCAGGAAACAGCAGTCGTGCTGCAATTTCGAGTCTGGATTGCCCTCCTATTGTTGCTGTTGAACTTTGTCGGGAACGTTTGGTATGTCAATTTATAATCTAACCTTTTCTATCCATTGACACAAAGGCGTTCTTCTAGGAGACAGTTACATATCGTATTGATACATGTACTACAGCGAAATTTCATTCTCCTTCCCGGCTTGGGCAAGTCACAAAAAATGGATATCTTGTAACTAAAAGGGGGCGGGAAGAATTCAAAATATTATTACTTCTCAGTCAATAGACTTATTCCAGCATTTCATGTTAGGCACTGAGATTGAAGGATGGAGCAAGAGGAATATTAGTTTTTATATAAGCTTCCTTAAGCTTGTTATTGAGGTCATCATATGAACCTTTACAGATTTCTCCGTGTGTTTTCTCATGCAGGGGGTTCATCCCTGCGACAAAAGAAGAAGCATCAGCGAGTATCATTCTTTATTTCCTGCAGTTGATTTTTCACTGGCAAGTACCTAGATTTTTTCACGCTATGCACCCTTGTGGTTTATGATTTCATAGAAGACTGCTATCATTTTTCTATTGCTGTACAAAATTCTGGCAAATTATAACCTGATCTCTTAGGGTTTTGACCAGTCACTTTTTGTTTTCTTTTCAGATCGACAGTAATGAGGATACTTGGTGGAAGACCGATGTTAGAGAGACAAAAGAAGAAGTTGCAGCTAGAGGGCTGAAGTTCATGAACTGGTACGATTCAGTTACTGGGAATTTTTATGTTTTATACTTTCTGTCCCCTCAGGGCTTTACTTAGCCTGACCAACTCCTTCAATCCCACCAGTTGCTAGATTAGACATGACTACTACAACACTAGATCCAACCGACGGAACATAATGCTATTCTCTTTTAACATTCCCAAATGACAAAGATTACAGCCAGATGAATCTGATTTTTTTTTTTAAAAAAAAATAATCTATCTCCCTTATTGTGCACAATAACCACGACCGAGATGCGGAAGAGAACACCCTATTTGTGTGAACACTTAGTAGTAGGAGCCGTGACATTGGAGGAACACTCCAAGTCTTAGAGGTATCTGAGGACCACCTTTTTAGACTTCGGTCTTTTGAGATCTTGTGTGAGAACAACTTGCGTAAAGAGTCATGCATAATAGATGTGAATCATGTGATTACTCCATGCATTTTTTGAAAAGTAAGCTGACCTTCTCTTCCTCAGTTGGTAAAATATTCATGTTCAATTTGCTGCATGACCTTCTGATACTGTATTACCCTACACTGGTATTTTAGCAAGGACCCTAACCTCCTCCCCGTCACCTTAATAAAAAAAATACTACTCAGCTATGCTGAATTTGGGAATTACACTAGACTAGTAGAATTGAACTTATATGTTTTACAAAGTTAATACTTAGTATATTCGTACTTTGTAGTAGTTAATACGCTAGAATAGTATATTTCTCTGTGATAGAAGGATAAGATCAAATTGCCTTTCCTGAAATTAATGTTGCCATCACGTCTAGTATTTTTACTAGTTACTGGAAACTGTTGAGTATTGTGTGAATCTTCTCTAAGGGGCTGTCACGGGAATCGTTAGTATCGATCACATCTTTGTGAAAAATATACAGATAACTTGTTGCTGACTGTTTTTTTATGTTATTGGAACAGATGTATTTTAGCTATATTAATTCATATATCTAGTGATTATTGGTATTTAAAGATTTATGCAATTTTTGTTTAGAAAAGCACAATAAATATTCTTATTTCTTCCTGTAGCTTTGCATTGCTCGTGTTTGTAACTAGAATTTGCTATCAAATACCTTTTTTCACACATGCCATCAAATACGAAGTTGTATATCTTTTAATTATCGATAGTTATCTTTATGTAATTTTTCCTTTAGAAAAAAACAATATATTCTCTCTTTTTTCCTTATAACTTTGATGATTTTTATGTAACTGGAAATTTCCATCCAATATGTTCGGTCCATATCTGTGACTCCAACTTGTTACTCCATCACAGGTTGTGGACAAGAAAAGAGAAGGAGATAGCAATTGTGACGCATAGAGCATTTTTGTTTCATACTCTGTGTGCTTTTGGAAATTACAGCCATGACATGGAGAAGAAAGAATTAACAAAGCTGTAAGTTCATCGATGCCTAGCATGTAGTTATTTGTTATTCACATCCTCTTGAGCCAACTGAGTTGATTATTGTGATTCTTTTTAAATGAAAACATATTGTTTAGTCATATTACAGAACAATTTAGTTCCCACTGGGTTTGCTTGCATTAGTTCAAAAAGTACTATTCCCGTTGTTTTCAGTCTTGTATGTTGTTTCATGTGGTGCTTAAATTTATAAACATGGGGTGGCGGTCATGTAACTGGCGCTTCTATATATGTTCAGCGGTACTCGTCGTTTTTGTACAGTAGGAAATAATTGTCTGGTTTCAACAATTCTTTGCAGCTTTGCCAACTGTGAGCTTCGCTCCGTGGTCATTGTTGATCGGTATGAATACATTCTGAACAATTTTAAGAGCCCCTTTTCACCACTCAGGATATTTTTTTATCTATCTCTTATCTTGTAGTGTGACAGGATAGGATGCAGTAACCACACAAATTCAGGCAAGATACCTTCAGGATGCTTAAAAGGTTCTGCAGAAATTTCATCTGACTCGGAAACTGCAGCATATGTATTTCATATTTCCCTAATTATGCTTAAAGTTGCTTCTGGAATACTTATCCAACCAACTCATTATAAATGAATGTGAGTTATGACAATTTACTGTGACATGGTATGTATCATGTTCATTAGTGATTATAGAGACTGATGGCAGGTTTTTCTTAGATAAGATGGTAGGTTAACGAATAATAACTCGATTAGTTAACCGAGAAAATGACCCCTTTTGACCCTACTCACTATTACTCACTATTGGCTCATCAAAAGTAGACAAGTTGAAAGTTTTGACCTGACTGACTTAGGGTGTCAAATTCTTTTCATAATTTCATAATTCTCACACACACACACACACATTAATTAGTCAATTAATGTTTCTAATTAGATAAATTAAAACTTAAATTATAAATATTAATGATTTAAATTGCAATTTTATGGTTTATTTGTATATTTCAAATAATATAATAAAAAAATAATTAATTTTAAATAAATAGAAAAACAGGTCGGGGAACTAGACTTCTGGCTCGGTGAGTTGGTGGACTGATTAGGTTAAAAATATCGATCTATCTTATTATATTAGTGGTAGTTCGGGCTGATGGACTCCAATTATTTTGTCATCTCTAACTAATGAATAACTGTGTGGTAAATATGAAATACAATGCGCATATTACTTTCACTCATGATTTTTTAAATGATGTTTGATTTGTTTTTAAATTATTACTACTCTTCTCTGCATAAATTATTTCCTATAAACTTGTCAAATCATAAATCGTTCGGAGCGATGGGATGCCCGGAATATGAAACCACAAAGCATTTGCGATATGGATGCCGATTCCCAAATAATAAATCCAGCTACTTATAAACCGTATGCAGAAAGAATGTCTTAGCTTCAGTTGGCCTTCAGAACATCATAGTATGACGCGGGCTTTTTCTTTGACTCGCCGCAGAGTTTCTGAATGAGTTAGGAAGAACTTTAAAAAAAAAATCATAATAACAATATATGTAGAATGACAATAAGTTATATGTCACATATAAACAGTGGGGAGACCTTATTAAAATATACGAACCTCAACTGCAGAGGCTACCCGCAGAATAGTAGCTTCCGCCCATGGTCGACCCATTATTTGCAAACCTATTGGAAGTCCCTCTTTATCGTAACCAATCTGCAGACAAAACATTTTACTCCAATGAATAAACTGTATTGAATAAGTATCCAGTTTGAACTAACTTCTAGTTTATCGAAACTTCTCAATTGAAACAAATATTAATTTCTAAGTTACAAAACACTCCTTGTAAATTATTATGGAGAAGACAAAAGTTTAGCATTGATTCAATTAAGTTGATTTTAACAAATGTATGGAGCAGAATTCATTTTAGTTCGTGATTCATTTTATATTCTTCTCTTGTACAAATTTATCCAAACTGACTAAATATTGTTCAAAATTAGCTATAATAATGGCATTTAATTTCATAACGAAATAACAAACATTATTCATCACTGATTGATTTCACTCTCACTCACCGGGACAGAAATGGCAGGCAGCCCCAGAAGATTTGCGGGAACAACGAACTGCATAAGGTTAGCTGAAAAAAAAAAAAACAAGAGTTAACATGTAGTCGTAATCATCGCCTGACATTTTACTTCGATTGGTCAAGAATGATTTTGTTCTAATAAGGAAAAATGAATCAAGAGTCCATTGTCTCAATACAAACCCAATCCGAAAATTTTAAAGATTTTTTGTACTAAGGCATGCTCAAATGGAGAACCACAATGTTCAGTGTAAATAACTGCCACCAACACTGAACTTGAAAATCTTCCGTTCATGATAAAATAATTTATGGGTTCAAAGTTTTACGGTAGCTGGACACTTTTATTTTGTTGACCTACAAGTCCAAAGATCTTTAACTCATGTTATATCAACGGACAGGTTTACTTCGGGATAAATTCCTCATATTCTATCAATAAGCTCTCAAATTAAATAATAACGAACAAATTTTCCCTTTTAATTCTGGATTATTGCTAATGAAGGCTATGTAATGTTAGAAAATCATCCACATGTCATCGTTTGATTTAAAAACTTAGTAACAAGGATTATAACAAAACATAAGTGCTAGTTTAGATACTTCTGATACAGTTTTCCAATCAAAATTAAAATCTTAACTCGTAACCCATTTAGGCATTTAAGGTTATCCTTATTAACCGGAGAAACATTAATTTTAATTAGAGAACACGAAAAATGCTTACAAATTTGTACATTGCCCTTTGTATTATTAGACTGTAACAGTGTATGATATCGGATATAAACTTAATTACAATGCTTCAATGGAAATCATGTCAGAAGAAAAATATCATGAAGCTGAGACTTAAAGGTGAACCTGTAGTCGGCATATCTGTTTCACCACTTTTAAGAGCACTAGGAGGTATTCTGGGTGCTGTCATGCTGTTATAAAAAAAAGGACAAATCAGGTGCAGTTCCTCCATATCAAGTATTCCAGCTTCAACACCAAAACCTTACATCCAAAATAAGATGTTGAATTTTTTATGTCAACAATCTTTGTTTTTCAGTCCCATCCTCCCCAAAAGTATCCATAAATATAACCCACAAGAGCTGCTACTAATAGAACAGACCAGAAACGATCACATCTGATGGGACCGTTTGTCTTTCAATCTTTTTCTTTCTTGGATGGAAGAAGCATATTAACATAGGGTAAAAATAGAAAAGAAGAACAAATAAGTCGTGGGTTCAAGTGTCTTTCCATTTAACAAAATTAACATATTAACAATTAATATTCATCTATAAAAAAATAAGTAGATTTTTGTTGCTAGCATGAAAATATAGCTGTCTTCACACCAATAATGCCATCAAACATACATACCGTTATCCATACTGTCAAAAACTAATTTCCAAGCCATTCAAAGAATTATAGAAAAAAAAAAAAAAAAAAAAAAAAAAAAAAAAAAAAAAAAACAAAAAAAAACAAAAAACGTTTTAGATCAACTGAATACAGTCAGGGGTCCTTTACACAAAGGAGTACTCTACCATGTTATACATACCCAGTGGTCGGAGTTACTATGACATCCACTTTCTTGAAAATCTCCATGTGGTAATACATATTCCTTCTTCTGAAACATTGACCATAAGTTTTAGAATCTACATACACAACTTTTATTATGGTTTATATTGGTCAAACTGTTGTAACGGTTATTAATTTAAAAGATTGAAAAATGATATTTTGACACCCTTTATTTTAGATACAATTACTTGGCATCTTAGTTATAATGGTATAATAATATAATATTTAAAAATTAACTTGTTGATTTAAACATCCATATTATTAGATTATTATAACAAGTTTTTTTTAGTACTTGTATACAAAACAAAGGGTGTCAACATATCATTATTACAAATGTAATATATCATTTTCCAAGGTCATCAGTGAGTAAAGGAACATAAGTTTGTCATATTTATTATAAAGTCTTCTCTCGCCTGATACATTGGGCTGCAACATAATCTGCTGCTGTAAATGACCGAAAAAGAGCCAAACTTGTCCGAGTATCATATGCCAATTTTACACCTTTCCTACGGAAGCAAAGAAATAGAGGAAGCCACAATAAACTTCTATAGCCAGGGCCTAACATTAACGACTTTTAATAACAGACGAGAAGGTGTCTTTTAACAATTGGACTACAAAATGAAATTACCAGTACTAGGTTTCAGTATATACTCAAACATACCCGTCTTCACAATCAGGATTCAGCGAACATAAGCATTCAGAGCCAATGGAAACGACATGAGCAGTTCGCATCTCAAGAAGCTCTGGTATAACAATTTCTTTCATCTTCAAATAAATATACACTACTTAGCCGTGTTTAAATCTATCATGCTAGTGTATTACATGATAGAATGATGAACTTACTTCACAACCATGCTCCTTTGACAGTAGATTAAGTGCATCCTCACATTTATCAGATATTTCAGTTGAATGCACGTCATTAAACCACTTCACAAGAATAAATATATTATTTAGAAAAAGTATGTCACATAAAACTGCACAAAATCTATTTTCAAAGGATAGGCAATTACCGGAGTGTACTTTCCTATTCTTAAAGATCCCAAGGCATTTGAATAGTCATTGGATGACAGAGATGGCAAACAAGGTGGTGACTACAATAAACACAAAATTATATGCATCATACTTACTCAGTAATGGCAAAGTTTCGTATAGAGAATGAAGTATAGAATAGCTGACACGAGTTGGTTTAGTACTTTGTATGTCATATACACATCCATAACATAGAATTATAGGTCTAAAAGAAAATATGATTTAGAAAGAGCAGCACTACAAGGGGAGCGTAATATGTTATTATCGCTACAGGCTTACTTGGTTATGGCTGGGATAGAGAAATTGCCAAATGTCACGGTAATCTACTCTCCTAGGTTTGATACATCCCCTTTTCAGTTAGTGCTTTTAAATGACTGAGGTAAATGTTCCAAAGTTCGACTCTAGTTGTTCTTGTCACTAATTTTTGTTAAGAGATTTTTTCAAGAACGACTTGGCTTCATTTAATGAAAACTTACTTGAAGAGACTAACTCAATCCACAAAACCAGCTATGTAGTTCATTCTTTAATTTAGGCTTGTGACCTAATTCAACTCAATTAAACCACTTTTTGAGCTGAGAATTGTCGAAGCCTTATAAGAATTACCTTGGTCACATCTTTAGGCAATTAATGTACTCGAGGTTGCAGTTAAGGCAACCCAAAGAGGCCATAATAAGGCAAGCATATGGTGACAAATTAAGGCGATTTTCCACCAACAACAAAAAAATTTACCGGTCTTAAACTGATTCTATTTGCAGGTGATGCCCCCAACATTGCCGCATACCTGAATCATTAGGACCAAAGCATCTGTTATATATCCTCAAGAATCAAACCATAGTAATAAGGCTTTTATACTTGATAACAACAACTGAATTACTAAACCAAACAGCTCGAAGTCCACATGCACGTGTAAAGTTGAGAGCAGTCAAGTAAAATGAAGGAGTTAGTCTGAAAAACGAAGCATAAAAGAGAGAGCGAGAAGTATGAATTGCATACACTAGCATGACGTCCTCCACTGATGAAGCAATGGGACCAATAATTTCTACAGTTCCAGAATCGCATAATGACCTGTAAATAAAACCAAAACAGGTGAATACTCCATATATAACAAATTTAGCTAGCCAAACACGACAATTGAATAATAAGCTAAAAGATAAAAACAGAGCCTTTGATGTGAATCCAGGGAGAAAATAGTAATTTCATTTCATAGTCAGTATAGAAAATGGTCAAATCCTGACCCCAACTAATAAGAATAGGATCACAAGTCATAATTTTTGCTACAATGCGGTACAAAAGTGCCAAAAAAAAATAAAAAACTTTCTTGAGGAGCAAATACTACACTTAAAAGAGCTAGTAATGATTGATCCATCACATAGTACAAGAAATTACCCCTCCATGCTTGTCCTCCCATATGTACTCTTCAATCCCACCACACCACAAAGGGAAGAAGGAATACGGATTGAACCTGCCGTTTTCCAAAATTTTAAAAAATATATTGCATACAAAAAAATTTGCCAAACTATTAGTTTAATACATTTGATTTGTACAACCTCCACCATCAGTTCCCAATGCAGCAGAACATATTCCAGAAGCAACAATTGCAGCTGGACCTGAAGAAGAGCCACCAGTATACCTATCAGGTGCATGAGGATTTCTTGCAGTTCTGCAACTCAAGAAAAATCAGTTGAGCGATCAACGGGTAGATTCTGATGAAAACAAGAAAATACAAGCAAACCAAAACAGTTTTCAAGGTTATGCTAGAGATTCACGGGAATAAATGTTGTGGAAACCTCTTCTTTAATTCCTAGAGGCCTTTGACACGTGTCCTTGTGATAGAAACTTCTTCTCAGTTCACATAACTAGGAAATCAGGCCCAGTAATTGCATAAAACTGAGAAAGAAATAACAGAAAACGAAGAAGAAAAGACAATGCAGGTCATTTGACAGACCTTTAAAATCACATCCAATTCCACTCAACTCCTGTTTACCACCCCAACCCCACTCCCTTCCTTCCTTTTAGTCCCTTCAACAGATTCCTTACCTGCCCCTAACTGTCACATTGGCAGATCCCCTTACCCATTCTCTCTTCATTTTACACGAGGGTTCAGTCCCTTGCTACTCTTCTACTTCTTTATATCATAATTGACACAACATCGTTATGAGACAGATTCTATTACGTTGCCATATCACATTTTGTACCTTTCAATAATGGTTCTTAAGTTTCAAATAAAAAAGATGAAAAACAAGTGAAGTGAATGACAACACAGACATTTGTCAACATATTTACTTTTGTCTCCTGATATGGACAGAAGGAAGAATGGGCTGAATTTAAAACCTGTAAATAAATTAGGTAAGGCAGGAAAATAGCATTATGTTGATAGTGACATCAAGATTTAAATTAACAATATATTATAAACTTACCCATAATTAGGATTATTTCCTGTCGTACCCATTCCGAACTCATGCATATTTGCTTTCCCTACGAATATGACACCGCAGCTACGCAGTCTTGAAACACAGACTGCATCCTTCTTTACAGTGCGTACCTCATGCATCCATGTTGATCCACCTGTCATCATCAGATGAAAATTCAAAGGCTTTTTTCAATTACTTGGACAAAATATGATGCCAAGATATACATGTCCTTAGACGGGATATACTTACCCTTAGATGGATGAGGATAACAATCTATGTCATCTTTGATGGCCATAAAAATTCCATCCAATATCGATAATGGATTTCCTACATGATCAAAGTCCAAGAATATAACTTACGTAATTGTGTGTCTGTTCCCACCATGTCTCAACTTAATCATGTGTGAAAGATTTAGACAGTAAGCATCAGAATCATACAGGATTACCTGCTTCAAACCTCTGAGTAGATGCTGCCGCCTGCTCCCGGACTTCTGCAGCCACAAAGGATATCAATAGTGGTGTAGGAGGTTTATTTCTTCCATTCTCCTCTATAATGGAGATGATGCGCTCGGCAACCTATAAATTCAAAGTGAAATTGTTTCATTTTACAATTTAATTTGAATAAAGAGAAGACATAACTGTACTCAGTTGATACCAACAAAATGTGACATACCATGGATGGGGTTACTTTTCTAGATCGATAAGCATGAGCATAGTCACGTATTTTCCAGTACCGAAAGGATGCATGTGGATTTTCCCATATTTCATCAACAGCATAATGTGGAAAACACTTCAAGGCAGACACAACTCGATCTTCAGGTCTCCCATCTTCTTCAAGGACAACAACACCAGGCTCCGTTTCTAAAGTAACATTACAAACATCAAGGCAGGTTATAAGCAAGCATGCTCAATTGTAACGCAAATAATTTGACACAATTACTAATATCCATTATCTAAGGGAATTTTGTTCCTCCTATCCCATTCTAATTATCTCCAAGAACTTCAAATTTAAGTAAATCCAACATATAAACCCACCAACAATTTAAGCATACAGTTATACTACTAAGACTGCAATATCGAAAAGAAGCAATTCATTCACAGATGAGGAGAGGGAGCCACCTTGAGGTGGATATTCAGGCTTAAACATTGGTTCCTCAGGTATCACAGTGTGCTGCAATATCTGTCATGATAAGAAGAACAAAAAAACAGACAACGCATGGTCAATTTGCTATGCTACTGTCGAGCACACGCAACTTAAGTATTGTTCATAAACAATAATGACAAACTGAAACAAAACACCTTTAACCATGGAACATAAGAATAAGACATTAGTCATAATTTAAGCTACAAAACACACACCTTGTCAATTTTATTTTGCTTCTTCAAAACATTTATTATGAAAGGGCCGATCAGCGGAAGTTCAAGTATCGTTACAAATAATCTAAACACAAATCCAGTCAAATGCGGAGCTGCAAAAGATAAATAAAAAAACAAAAGAGAGAAAAAAAATTGAATCAGATGTTTGTAGTAGAAACTGAAAATTCAGCGTAATTGCAGAATAAACCAGTTAAACTACCTTGAACCACTTCACGTTCGTACTTAATTGAGGACAAGTCAACGTCCTTAGCAGGCAACATTACACGCTTTTTCCCCATCTTCAGAGATTTCGAAACACTAACGATCCTCTTCTTTCAACTTCGTAACTGAATTCAAACCTTAAAACATAAAACGAAACAGGTGAATTCGAATCGCCGGGAGAAGAAAACACGAAAGCGAAAAACGACGTACGAAATTGCAATTGCAGAGCGAAACCTAGCAAATTGTGATTTGAGCGACGAAGTAAACAAAGTGATCGTAACCTTTTTCATTTGTTGCAAAGCATCGATGATTCTGTGAATCCGGCCATGTCACTATCGTGTGGATGATGTTTCATAAATGCTCTTATCACAAAAACCACGTTTCCATATTCAAATCTCTCTTACGGTTGGTGAAACCAACAACTCTCTGACTTTCTCTTTGCTCCATCAAGCTCTTTATACCTTTGTCTCAAAATGTTGTAAACACTGTGATACGAAATTCTTAGTTAATTTACAATTAGCTCAAATATATTGATTTAATCCCCATAAAATAATTGTGCTTTTGGTAGTGCAATGTGTTAAGCAAAAGTCAATTCAGTATTTCAAATATAATATCAGCAAGTAAAAGTTTAGATATTACGAACCGATATTAGAAATTTCAAAATTTAAAAAGATAAAAAAATAAAAAATCCTGAATCAAAATCAAATTTTATAATTTTATGAGAATTAAAAACAATATCAAATTTTACCTAATAAAAAATAGAAACTGAAAAATGATATAAACATATGTAAGACTTTATAATCATACTTAATATTCATATTCATATATTGTGTTTAAATATTTTTTAAACTTGTATTTAGTGAACTTCACAATTTTAGCCGCAAATACAATGTTTTTGTTAAAAATACATTAATTAATATAATAAATTTATGTTAATTATTTTAAGAAACGTGTTAATGATAATTTTTATTATTAATAATGTAAAATTACACTAAGTAGTTCGCATACTTTGTCTGATTAACTTAAAAAGTGATCAAAGTCTCTAGATTTTAATATAATATTTTATTAAAAATACATTAATTGATATAATAAATTTAGTATATTTATGTTAATTAGTGTAAGAAACATGTTAATGGTAATTTTTATTATTAATAATGTAAAATTACACTAAGTAGTTCACAAACTTTGTTCTGATTAACTTAAAAAGTGATTAAAGTCTCTATATTTTGTCAACATCAGAAGTCTCTGTATATTGTTAATTGTCATGTCGATAAACTTGACAGGTCAGCTTCCATGTTTGTGATTCCATTTGCAGCCAGATATTGACCTTGTCCCTAAAATGCAAGGAACTATTATTTAATAACAATAAAGTATATTTTTGTTCGTAAGATTGTGAAATTAAAGTTAAATTAAAATAATTAAAATTGAGATTATAGTAAAATTAATGACGAACTTACAAAATCATGAATCGTTGAATCATAGATAGCAGATTTTTTTTTAATATATATATATATATATCATTTTTTTATCTTTAAAGAAAATAAATTTGAAAAATGTTATAAAGAAATAAAAGATATACACTTTAAAAGTGTTGGTTTTATTCCAACTGAAATTGAAACATGTTCAAATTAATCAAAAACATAAACATGTAACAGTAAAAACTCTTAAATTTTAATTAATTTTAAAGAAGATTCTTAATTTTAATTGGGTTTAAAATTTATTTTAAATTTTAATTACATTAATTTTATTTAGGTGATGGTTTATTTTAATTAAATTTAAAATTTGTATTCAATAAAAAAGATAAATGATGTAGTATAAAAGACTATAAATTCTTAACTGGATTGGATATTTTGAATTTGAATTGGATAGCGATACAAGTAATAACACGTATATCAAAATAAAAAAAATTATATTAATTTTCTGAATTTATTCAGAGAAAAAGATAAATAGTTAATGAAGAGATAAAAATAGTCTATCACATAT
>Ga0123340_1003135_pt1 | contig 15356 bp, 9 predicted proteins | sample SirMexnodulemix_FD_89961 | JGI IMG/M metagenome (GOLD analysis project Ga0123340, IMG submission 89961) | Root nodule microbial communities of legume samples collected from Mexico - Siratro Mexico nodule mix | ecosystem: Host-associated > Plants > Roots > Nodule | place: Mexico: Nepantla... | reverse complement strand
TCATGTGATTGTATTGTATTTTATAATATATTTGTATTCATTAAAAATGTAATAAAAATTTGTATTACAATTTTTGTATATGAAATTATGTAATTTATTTATAAGAAAGAAAGTTAAAGCTATAAATACAGTAATAAGAAACATAAGATCAGATTTAAGTAAAAAAAGTAAAATATTGATTTGATTCTTAAATATTTATTATATATTTAAATCAGATAAGAATTTAATAAAAGAAATGAAAACAGACTTAAAATAGAAAAAGGGTAACAGAGAAGAAGAGGAAAAAACAAATATGGCGCGAAGTCTCCCGCTCTAAACCATTGTTTTATGTTACATCTGAAGACCTCCACTCTGTCTCTGTCTCCGCCAAGATACCTCACTTCACACAATTCACACCATGCAACCCTTTCATCGCACACCTTCTCACGCCGCCGCCTCTTCCCAAGCGAAGTTCGGCAAGAAACGCGGTAGCTACAATTGCGGCCGCTGCGGTCTCCCTAAGAAGGGCCATATCTGCACCGGGAAGACCCCCGCCACCTCCTCTTCCGCCACCCCTTCCCAATCCTCTTTCTCCGCGGCGGCATCTGCTCCCTCCTCTATCTTTGTTTCCGCCGCCCGCTGCCCTTCTCTCCAACCCCGTCGCGCTCTCTCATTTGATCATGAAGAAGCCGACGGACTCGATCCATTGGATTCCGCCGCCGTGTGGCCCCAAGAGGATGATCTGGATTCGTCTGGGTTGCCGAGGAGTGTTATTTGGGACGTACTAAGGAGGCTACCACCGTCGGGGCTCTTAACGGCGGCGAAGGTGTCCAGAGACTGGAGGGACATGACGAGGGGTTTGTGGAAGGCAGCGGAGGAGTTAAATCTTAGGGTTCCGGCGAGTGTTCAGGTGGGTTTCGTGGCGTCGATGTTGCAGAAGTGTCCGGGGATTGTAAAGCTCTCTCTTGTAATGGAAAGGTGTGAGTTCTATTTATTTCTTTAACTTATCGTAAGTAATGAAAATCGAACAGTGTAATTTGAAACATCGATTAATGTGATTTTATTAATGGGAAGAAAAGGTCAATTCCAGAGAACACCGTACTATAATTTGGACAACGATCTAATGAAAAGATTACCGTGCTTATAATTAAAATATGAAGTAATTTGTATTAACTTGAGATTGTAACTGTAAACTGTGCGTTCCTTGATGTTGCAGTGACGTGGATTCGACGATGCTGGCTTGCATTGCATTTTCGTGCCCTAATTTGGCATTCTTGGAGATTTCGGTTTCTGATTCTGCAGTCAATCGAATCACCGGGTATTTTTAACGTTCTAACCCTTTTCTTTGTATGTTTTTTTTGCTTTCCATGAAAGTGTGTTTTTTTTTTTTTTTTTTTTTTTTTATTTTTTAACTTTTTAGTTTTCAGTTTTTTTGTTTTGTTGGGTGTTTTTTTTTTTTTTTTTTTTTTTTCTAATTGTTGAACAGTAGAGTTTGCAGCTCGTGTGTAAGGTGAAATTTTACTAGTCGTGAACGCGTGATTCTGACTTGGTTCAAAGAACAAAATTATATATAACTTGAATTCTAATTAGGGTTTGGAATCAGATTTTGAGAGTTTTTATCGAAGTTAACAATTGCACCTAATAATTGCAGATTTGGTAGTGGTAGTGGATTGATTAGATAAGTTTATGTTTGGAAATCCTTATGGTTCTTTTGTTATAGATTTTGGTTGATCCAGAGGAGGGACATTGAAGAAATAATATAAAAATACTGAGCTTTACATACATTTGAGAACGATGCAAATTTAACCAGCGGATGGTACTTTTTACTGATTAACATTGCCTGTCCTGCCATTTTAACAATGCAGGAGTGAGTTAGGTCGATTTGTTGCTGATAAAAAGAGCCTCAAAAGCCTTAAGATGGAAGGTTGTTCTCACCTTGGAGGCTTCGTTCTTTGTTCTTCTAGTCTTTCTACCATTTGGCTGTCGGATCTGTACTCTCTTTCTAAGATGGTAATATCAATTTTCTATCTTTTTTTAATTCTGTGCGATGTTTCAATTTCTGAATTCGATATATACGTTTGATCTTAGCCTCAGAGTGAACTCTGGTTACTAACAGATGCTCTGAAATGGTAGGTTTTTAACTGCCCTCAGTTGAGAGAGATTTCATTGAATTTTTCTCATCGAGAAAATGACAGCACTGATCTTGCAACCATGGTTGAAAGTTTGGGAAGAAGTTGCCCTAGGTTGCAAAACATACGTATATATTCAATGCAGCTTTCTCATACTGCTGTGCTCGCTCTTACTGCTGCTCAGTTAAGGTTTGTTTAAGTCTAGGCTTGCTGGCCTCCTTTCTCAATTGTGTATGGGGATTTAACCTTTACCATAATCCATAAGTACCAGCCAATGTTAATGTCACCTTAAGTTTGAACTAGACATGCAGAGAGTGAGCGCTGGTTTATTTCATTTGTAGTTGTTGACATGTTTTTTGCATTATAAACATATATAATTAATAATTTTTATGGAATATATATTTTTGTTTTCCCAACAGTTTCTTTAATAACCACCCGCTATTTATAGGAGGAATTGTCATCCTCATTTATTTTTTGTTTTGTTATATTCTATGAATCACTAGAACTTTAATCTGCTTTATATATATGTATTCAATGTGTCCGATACTAGTATTTTTTGGATGTTTCAATGATACATATTTTAATTAGTATCTCGCAGCCCTTAAAAAGGTATGAAAATCTAGTAGCTAGCTACATGCAAGATATAAAAGCATGTATAGTATAAAAAACATTGAAGCATAACTCTCCATTGATTTAAAAAAAGTAACTCCCCTCTTGATCTCAAAAAAGGAATGAACATGGTACTATTCCTATTTGTAGAGAACAGGAAGTAAGTTATGATGAAAGTGATTTGTAATTTTTATTTTTCTTAGTAATATACTACTGTATAGAAATGCTTTTAATTTAAATTTGCAATATTAAAATTATATATTTATTTTGTTTTATAAATTTTTATGAATATTTAAAGGCACCATATGTATGTATAATATGCTATACTTCTTTACAGTAATCATATTGTCATATCAGACTTGTATGATGTTTGATATATGTATCATATCTATGCGTCATAGGTTAAATTTGAATAGTATCTGTTGCAATATTTACCTTGACAAAGTTTTGTTGGTTCTGTTAATTAGGGGGCTGCGAATGCTTTCACTTGTTTTTGGATCTGAAGTTACTGATGCATCTGTTGCTGCCATTGCCTCAAGCTATCCAATTCTGGAATTGCTTGATCTCAGTGGGTATGTGTGCTTCCGTCCTAGTTTCCTTTAATGTCCTGAAAATGCATATGCGTTAGAAAATGAGAAAAATTAAAGGTCTGTTGCAACTCGATACAGTACATTTTATATAGAAGTCAATAGTACCGCATGCTTGAATAGTGTAGTGACCAAAATGGACCCTCTTCAACCAACTCCAATCTTTAGTCAAATCACAGCGGTTTATCTAAAAGTCTACAACCACTGATCAGTTAGTTGTTTGTTAGATTGGTTATTGGTAATGGAGAATGATTAATGTTACGGTATAAATTAGTCTTTAGATTGCTCAATGTTTCTGAAATTAGTCAATTGGCATAGAAGTGGTCAATGTTATTGGATATTGAGCATGTGACTGTGTTGCCTGTTCAAGAAGTTTGTTTTAACGGTTTAACTTGTATAACAGATCCAGCGTCAGTGACAGTGGCGTTAGCATGATTTGCAATGTGTTCTCTGAAACATTGACAAGACTCCTTCTTGCTCTTTGCCCTAATGTGACTTCAAGTAATCACTGTTTTATACTCAATTGATTTACTATCTTTTAGTTGTTTTATTTCTACCTTAACTGCTTTATCTTACGTTTCAGGCGGCATTCAATTTGCTACGGCTCAATTGCCACATCTTGAAATTATGGACTGTGGCATGACAATATGTGAACCCGATTCTTACAATCCAATTGCTGATGAAAATAACCACGAACTACAGAAGACATCTATTACTAATCTACACCTTACAAACCAAAAGCTAATCATCAAACACAGCTGTTTAAAGAAACTTAGTTTATGGGGATGTTCGGGCTTGGATGTAAGTTTTATTTGACTGAGCAAGTTTATTAAGCATGTTGTTTCTCACGTTTCTAATATTTGGAATTTCTTATTTTGAATTAATGTACAGGCCTTATATTTAAACTGTACTCAGCTCAAGGATTTGAATCTGAATTCTTGTACAAATTTGCATCCAGGTAATATTTTCACACCCGAACTATTGCCATTATCAGCTGAAGGTTGATGCAACATCAGGGATTTCATTAAAGAATTGTTTCATCCTTTTTTACCCTTTTTTTTTTATACAGAGAGACTGTTGCTTCAGTGCCCTAGTTTAGAAAATGTGCATGCATCTGGTTGTCACGACATGTTAATAGGGGCTATCCAAAGTCAGGTATCGAAACAGCTAGGATATTTTCTTTCTAATGTTATATTTCTATAGGCTTTTTAAGGTGGAAGCTTCAGTTGTCAGTAAATGAAGAAATAAATTCCCTTAGTTAATGAATAAAACATGTTTACCCGGGTTCCTGTAATTTTTCATGTTCTAACTCAAATGTACCTTTGCATTCGTGGTTGTGATTTGTATGCAGGTTTCCAATGCTTTTACTGATTTGGAAAACCCTTCAGCTTGTAAGCGTTTACCTGATGGTTCCAAAAGGGTTCGGGTCCCTCATTTAGTCAATACTGAGGTAAAGCTAGAAGAAATAGCAGATCATGTTTTAGAATAATTTGGTGTCATTTGTTATTTGCTAAATAGACGAATGTAAGCATGTTAGTTGTTAACTAGGAAGCTATCTCCTTCACCCATATTGGCCAGTAACTTTATGTCACGTTCCGAGAAGTCATTCGTTTTTTTTTCTTCATCCCACATAATGGAAATGGGATTCAAACTTGCTTGGATTCTTTAACTTGCGCTATGCGTTGTACTGTTGCACAGGATGATTTTATTTTGGACTTGAATACCTCAGCTTATAGTTCATTTTTCTGACGTAATTTACACAATTTTTTTAAAATGTGCAGTGGCCCTATGAAGAAACGAAGCGAAGTAGAAAGAAGAGACGACTTTGTAACGTGCTCCTAGATTGAGAAGACAAGATATAGATAAATAAAAACGAGTCTCATATAGCTGTTGGAGAGAGATTACAGTTTAGGATTGCTTATTGGATTAATGACACCCTTTGAGACTGACTGATTTTAGCGTATACATAATTTATATGTGCATGTAATAACGCCTTGTATGTTATTTAAACTCTACTAGGCACGAAACAGTTCAAGTTTGACTCTTGAATTTGTTCCTATGTTAACATAGAAGGCGAGAACTGTGTCTTTTCACAAGCTGTTACGCTTAACATCATGATTAGTCACCTCAGAGGTCTGTCATTCTGTTCCGTGAATGAAATAAAATTACCCTCTATTGACCTCGAGCTGCCGCCAATATAGCCGAGTTAATTGGTCATATACATATATATATATATAATTAAAATTAAAATATTATTTTAAAAAAAAAATCTAAACTATTCATAACTGAAAATGTCATTTCGTGATAACTGAAATGTTTATATGAATAGTCGTCACTTTACTGAAAATGAGACAATAATATTAGAGTTTATTTTTATAGATTATTGTTATTAAATTATTTATTATCCATATTTAAATTTTCCAATATTTGAGGAAGTAAATATATTCGTTAGTATCATTAAAGTAACATATACAAATAGGAACAACTCTAATCCCATAAAATCCTTCAATTTTCTACTATGTTATTCTTAATATTTTGTCACCACAAAGACCAGCACCTTAAGAAAAATTCCATTAAGTTAATTATTATCAAAGGTACCTCTATTTACTATATCTATTTTAATTATGATTTTTATTAAACAAGACAGTTTATAATCACTTAAATTTCCTGTATCTTTATACTTAGTATATAGAAATTCTAATGATTATAACTAAATCGATAAATATCATAATATGCCCTTTATCTTATTCTTAGTATTTTTTATTATTATTTTTATCTTATTACTTTAATCCTGTATGTTTTCATCTTTTATTTCAATTCCATAATGTCTTTCATTTTTAGGTAGTTTGAATCTTACCAAAAAGGAGAAACCAAAGACCTAATCTTAAAACTCACTTTAAATTTGTCAAGAATCCAAATTACATGATTATTGAAAATCTATTTCAAAATAACTCTCTTATGTTATTAACTCAAATCCATTTGAAGTAGACAAATAATAAAATAAAAGTGTAGTCAATAAAATAAGTTAGATAATAGATAAAATGAATAGTTTCTTGTTAACTTAGTTATAAGAAAATAATATAAAAAAATAGAACTCAATTTTATTTTTGTCCATTTGAAGTAGACGAATAATAAAATAAAAGTGTAGTCAATAAAATAAGTTAGATAATAGATAAAATGAATAGTTTCTCATTAACTTAGTTATAAGAAAATAATATAAAAAAATAGAACTCAATTTTATTTTTGTTAAAAAGAGAGGTATTTTAGAATATCTCATTTTTTTTGTGGTGTCTCTTTTCTTCCTGCACCTTTGTGCTGATTCGAACCCAAGGACCTAATCTTAAAACTCACTTTAAATTTGACAAGAATCCAAATTACATGCTTATTGAAAATCTATTTCAAAATAACTCCCTTATGTTATTAACTCAAATCCATTTGAAATAGACGAATAATAAAATAAAAGTGTAGTCAATAAAATAAGTTAGATAATAGATAAAATGAATAGTTTCTCGTTAACTTAGTTATAAGAAAATAATATAAAAAAATAAAACTCAATTTTATTTTTGTCTTCAAATAATAAAATAAAAGTGTAGTCAATAAAATAAGTTAGATAATAGATAAAACGAATAGTTTCTCTTTAATTTAGTTATAAGAAAATAATATAAAAAAATAGAACTCAATTTTATTTTTGTTAAAAGGAGAGGTATTTTGGAATACCTCATTTTTTTGTGTGGTGTCTCTTTTCTTCCTGCACCTTTGTGCTGATTCGAACCAAGGACTTGTAGTGAAGGTTCTTAAGGCCAAACCACCAAGTCACTCGAGGAACCGGCATATACAAACCAATTGTTATTTGTTTTGTTTATTGAGTCATTGAAGTTGGCCGGATATATATTCACATTTACACCTTAAACTTTGATAAATATAATAGTCTGAACATCTTAAAGTCTATTTTTTATTCTCTATTTTTTTTTCTTTTTGATATTTAGTTTCTATAATTTTTTTTATTTGTTCTTATAACATGTACATTTGTTTTCTTTTGGTTTCTATTAAAAGAGAGTAATTCAGAATGAAAAAAAAATATTATAAGAACTGAAACAGAGCTAAATATTTTACAACAACGTAAAACAAGAACCAAAGTGCTTTTTTATAAGAATTAAAAGTCGAGTTTTTCTATTAGCAACAAAAAATAAAATATGTATTTCGGGAACTAAAAAATTATGAGTTTGATTTTTATCTTTATTATATAAGATTATTTTTTATTTTATTTTTAAAATTTATAATTATTTTATTTGCTGATGTTATTATTTTAGCTTGTATAAAATTGTAATACTTGTTGAGCTCCTTGTTTTCCAAAGTATATTAAACTGGGTTTTAAATTTTTGTTGGGACTAAAATGAATTTATATTTTAAAGAGAAGTAAAAAAGTTAAAAAAGAAGAAAATGAGATTTTTTGATAATATAAAAGCAAAAAAGAAAAATACGCCGTTGCCGGGGATCGAACCCGGGTCGTCCGCGTGACAGGCGGAAATACTTACCACTATACTACAACGACTTGATGTTAAATGTTTCAAACTAAATATACTAAAACAATAATTATTCTCTGGTATATGAACTGTGATTGCCATACAGTTGAAGGCGTTTGAAAGCTGTGAGCTAAATGGAGGCAACTTTCTCTTCAACGACGGCAAGAGGGTACTGGAATCAGGCTCGTGCTTCGCCAGGTATGCTTCTATGTAATCCTTATACGATTCTGATTTCGTAACGGAAATTTCGCATTACATTCCCTCCTCGTTTTACTCTAACCGCGCACTACTTCAATCTTCCTTCTTATTTCGCTTCACGCTGAACCTTTGCTACTGAGAGTAGTGGAGAATCGCGATCGGAATCTATGTTCACTGTCCATCACGCGCTCTAGCAAGTTTGTGCAGCTGTCACTTCCGACGAGGAAGAGTTCTCGTTTTAAGGTTCAGAATTCAGTTTTGTATTAGAAAACCTCAATTACACCACCGGAACGATTTACAAATGAGAATTGATTTTTGAAATCGAGTTTTCATGTCATTTCAACTTAATTTGTTTGTTTGTTGGAGATTTCAAACACGCAAGTTTTCATTAGAGTGTTGGCGCTGCATTCCTTGTTTAATATGTTTCGTACCGTTGTTTGCTCTGCCAGGTTTTATCCGCTGAAAAGGAACGCATTCATGTTGTAGAGGGAAGGTATAACGTCTTTCGTGTTATATACTTTGATGTTTTTTAATCTTCGTATTTATCAGTGCAAGCATGCACTAGAAATTCTCTTTGATACTGGCTTCTTGGTGCTAAACCTTTGAGCTCCCAAATTGAATATTGATGCATCAAGCTTCTGGCAGTGCTCTCGCTGATCCATCTCCATATTGTTGTATGATCGGAAAATTTGTTTTACCTTATCACTACTTGACCTGGCATTTCCTATATAGTGCAACATCTAAGTCATTTCATTGACTCCCCCATTTCTGCTCATCAACCAGCAGCGTTGCATATTATCGATATCTCAAGAATGCTACTGGTTTAGGTATATCTGTATTAACGACAATCATACTCAGTTCAAGTCTTTTAGAGATTTTGACTGGTCTGGGTGCCATGACACTCGTCAATCTGTGATTGGTTTCATGGTGTATCTAGGATCATCCCTCATTTCATGGAGGTCCAAGAAACAAGAACAGTTTATCGTAGTTCCTATGAGGCCAAATATTGTGCCCTTGCTACCACAACATGTGAATTTTTAGTGGCTGCTGTATTTGCTTGAGGATTTTAAAATCCCTTTTGACAGACCTGCTTTGCTTTATTGTGATAGTCATTCTGCTCCCCATATCACTGCCAATCTCATTTTCATGAAAGAACAAAGGACATTGAAACTGATTGTCATATTGTTCGCAAAAAGGTCAACTCGGGTTTACTCAAACTGTTATCAGTTTCTTCATATCTTCAGTTAACTGTTGTCCACACAAAGGCTTTATTACCTGCTGATTTTGCACATTTCACTCCAATCTGGGAATGTCAAACATCAATTCCCAGCTTGTGGGGGGGATCTTAGCTCAAGTTAGTTTTCAATCATTGATAGTAAAACAGAATCAGTTAGTTTTTCTATTGTTAGTTCTCAATCATTGATAGCAAAACATACTCAGTTAGTTAGTCTTTCTCATTCTGTATTTTAGCTTTGTATATAAATGAACTTTCCATCTTTTATATAGCAGTTTTTGCTCATCAATAATAGCAGTTGTTTATTCATCAAGCTCTCTATCAAGTTCTCTTGCATATTCATCAAGCATGTTGAGCTTAATTACAATCTACAGAGTAGTTGATTTCTCAGGGAAAAACCCTTGGGTAGTGAACCTGTAAAAAGCAGTAAAAGAAGATGAACATAGCATTAAAATTTGGCTAGGTAGATTTTTTGTGGTAGAAAAAGCTATGGATAGATTGTCTTAATCGATTTGATTTTGTTACTTCTAGTTCTTGTACTGTGCAGTCGTGTTGATGAGTTATATGATGCATTGGTTGCACGACTTCTGCCTTCAGTGTTACTGTCACCAAATCCTAATCACAAGTAAGTTATTGTTTGTGGAATTACAAAAACAAAGGCTATTCTGAGTGATGCTGCGATTGTACAGAATGTAATTTTCCTTTACAGAATGATGTATATCCTTCACCATGTTGCATAGGCCCATTAAATGTGTACACTCCACCAATTTTTTGTCCTATCGTACTATTTTTGAAGTATTGTATGACTGTCGTACGTAGCTATACTGTCATTTATACCTTGACCTTTAGCTAGTGAATCACCAAATTCTGTCATTGTGAAAGCCTTGGTTAGGTTGTGCAAACTGCTATATTACTTATCTGCTTGCCATTCTGCACTAGATGTTATCTTCAATTAAATGTGTTTCTCCTACTATCCTATATTTGGCAATTTATTTATTATATTAAATCTATGAAGTGGTTACAGCTCCCTCCTCGACTCTTTTCTTTTTGGGGTTGCGGGGGTGGGAGTGGTGAGGTTCGTGAAGTAGATTATGCCATCCTTTTGTGTCCTCCTTTTTTTATCAATCATCAAATAATTATGCCATCCTTTTGTGTCCTCCTTTTTTAATCATGTTAGTCATGCTTTATGTGATACTTGCATAGGCTTTTAGTTGGCCTGGCTGGTCCTCCGGGTGCTGGAAAAAGCACTCTAGCACATGAAGTAGCCAGACGCATAAACAAAATTTGGCTAGAGAAAACTTCTTCCTTTGACTCTAAGGTGCAACCTCCTGATGTTGCGATTGTCGTTCCCATGGACGGTTTTCATCTTTATCGTTCTGAACTAGATGCAATGGAGGTTAGTGTCCTTCTGCTGCTCAACATTTTTTGTTGTTATCCATGTGAAATTTTATACCAGGTTCATTTCATTGTTCTTAGTGATGATCTAGAGTTGATTACTTAGAGCGTACAGTCAAATCAGTTATACTTGAAAGTGCGATAAGTGGGTGATCTGTTGTCATTTTCCATTTGACAAAGTATTCAAAAGGTTGGGATATGAACATGTCATGTATTTTTCTTATTGATCTCTTTCCTTTGGGACTGAATGATGCTACTTACACATTATTGGAAGATTAAACCATGAATTAGTCACCTTTCCAAGAAAATAAAAATAAAAGTTCTAGAGTTAACTACATGTAGGAGACTGTATAAATACCTGTGAAATGTGATTTTTATTTATTGTCGATAGAATGAGGAATCATAATTCTGACATTCTTAGTGATTTTTTGATAATAGAATCCTGAGGAAGCACATGCCAGAAGGGGAGGTACGATACTTTTTATTACTCATTAATTCCAGAAATTGTATTGATCAGAAAAACATTGATCTTTTCAATTGGTATATCAGCTCCCTGGACATTCAATCCATTGCGGCTACTCACATGTCTCAAGAATCTAAGAATTGATGTAAGATTTATTATTATTTTTTAAGATTTAGTGGTATTATTATGAGCAAGCTTGGAAACTTTAGAATTGATTCATGACCATAACCTTTTTCTAGCTCAAATTATGTGGATTATCTCTGTGGGAAAACTGGGATACATAGAAAGAACTGTTAGCATCAATTCATTGACATGATGGAGTTCTTATCTCCCTTGTTCTTTTGCATTTTGGTGAAACAAAATCTTCAGGGATCAGTTTATGTACCATCATTTGACCATGGTGTTGGGGACCCAGTGGAAGATGATATCTTTGTGAACCTTCAGTGAGTATTTTAATATTAAAATGTGGTAATTTTAATAATTTGACACATTATAATTATATATTGAACAAAAGCAAATGATGAAAGATAAATATTTTAAAGCTAACATTTACAGAGAAATTATCGTCATTAATGAGGTTAGAGGATAAAGTTTAACAGGGAATAGATTCTCCACCGGATTACGTAATTGTGTCTATGTTTGAATTTGTTACGAAATCCGTTGTCTTTAAAACTCCGTCCAAAATATAGTAAATATTTTTAAGCAGAAAATCCAGGTTATCACAATGAAAATCTACATATTCAAGAACTTTTGTTGAGTAAATGTACCAAATATAATTTAATTTTATGTTAGTGTAATACATGTATAACAATTCTGACAGATTAAGCCCTGGGCAGTCAATAGTTTCAATAGTTTTGTTGTTCATTATGTTATTGATAAATTGTAATATTAATGCTAAAGGCAATAATATTTTGTATTGTGAAGTTTCTCTGTAAGATTTGTATTCTTATTTCTTTGCTTATCCCCAAATCCCCAATTAGCTGTCTTTTCACAAATCAGGGTTATTTATTTAAAAAGTTGCTACTTTACATTGTCTGTTATTTCGGATATGTTGATATACACTGCATGAACATATTTCTTTATATTCTTCCTTTGTTTAGGCACAAGGTTGTTATTGTAGAAGGTAACTATTTGCTCTTGGAAGATGGGGTATGGAAGGAGATATCATCTTTGTTTGACGAGAAATGGCAAGTATTGATTTTACCAAGGCACATATGTCTTCGTATACTTCCTGTTCTTTATAATTTTGAAACTTGTATGTTAAGTTGATGAAAATTCAGCCGATCCTGTTAGACACTGCTTGAAATTTCTTCTATGAAAATTGTTCTTGTGGAAGACAATTGTATGTTACCGAACCGCAATATTCAGCCGATCATTAATTGTGCTTGTTTCATGCATGTCATTCTTGTTACTAGCTATATCTTTGGTTTCCGAAGCCCATGAAGATACAGATGCCTTGGGACAGAAATAAAGGCATCGATTCACTTCGAGGCTCATATCTCAATTATTTCTTCTATAAATCCAATATTTAGCCATAAGAGTCTATTCGCCTGATAAAAAACTATGTATTATTATACACTTTTGTGGTTTTGTTTGCTTTTTTCTCATTCTGCTGTACAGTATGTATTATTTACCAAATACATGTACATGTGTCTTTATACCTGCGCTGAAGGCAACGAATGTACAGCTTTGTTTGGAATCTAATGTATCCTGACATAGCTTAGTACAATTGTTTTGGCATGACTATTTGCCTTTCTAATTGCACCATTTGTTGAAAGAGTTCGCTAAAAACTTAAAAGTAGCGAATTCTAGTCCCTGTCACTGGTTTATGTTGTTCATTTTTCTGCATTTTGTTTCAGATCTACATAATCTATAAGACTGAGACTGGTGGTTTATGTTGTAGAATGACAGTTGGGCAATTTCAAGATCTGTAGAAAATGGCTTTACATGAATCAAGAAAGATGCAACCTAATCTGATATCAATTTCTGCTTTTGAACTTAAGAGAATTGTCAAGGATATACTTTTTTGTAATTTGTTTGTTCCTATTCTTTTCTAGGTTTATTGATATTGACATTGACAAAGCTATGCAGCGAGTTTTGAAGAGGCATATTTCAACTGGTATTTACCATGTACTTTTCCCCAATATACTATATCAGTTTCCTCCGTAAGGAAGGCATTTGAATATACTTGTGATTTATGTCTCCTTCTCCATCTATAGGCAAACCTCCAGACATTGCTAAACAACGGGTAAACTACTCTTCTTGTAACTTGTGATGTTAATTTTTCTGATTAAGTGCCCAGTGGCCGGTTGGCTGTTTATATTTGATCTATTTTGTTGGCATTGAGTGACACACTTGCATTCATCACTAAATCTCATGATGCAGATAGAGAACAACGACAGGCTCAATGCAGAACTTATAATGAAGTCCAAGAAAAATGCTGATATCGTTATCAAGGCAGTTGATTTCTGAGGAATGTGTTCTGCGCCAAGTCAAGCCCGAGGAGAGTATTAGAACCTTAGAAGGGATGTCTTTAATAAAAGAATTGATTGTGATTTTTCACAGTCAAACAAACTGATTTTTTTTTAATTATTTTTATACAACAGATTTTAGTGCATTTAATTTTTTCCCTCAGGCTTACTAAAATTATCTTCTTTACTGTTCCTATAAATTATCTATAGGTTACCTGACATATTTTGGCAGTGGGTCCAGGTACCTGCTAGACATGACATGAAAGCCACTGCTGGCTCTGATTTTGGGTGTGTCGGGGGATCTCAAATCACTGCTCTCGTTTTCTGTCCATTCGACTAAAAATATAACCTCTCAACAAATAAAAAAAATAAAAAATAAATAAAAATTGAGGAAGAATGACTGAGATGATCTCATGATTACCCCACTTAATACGGGATGTGGATAATCATGCATTACAAGTTACAGTTGTAGTTTGCAATAATATTTTTCTCAGAAGCAGCGTCCTTGAAAAACGGTCATGACCATGTCATTGCGGATGAGATTTTGGTGGTGGACTTTTCGTCCGCCGCCACAACGGTGGTGAATCAGAGCCGTGTTGGGCGTCGCAGAGTGGCGGATTGGAGTGACCATGGTGGAAGTCATGGAGTGGCCGCTTGGCGTTCTCAAATAATGCAAATTTAATTTTTTTCAACATAAATATTTTCAACACCACCACTGTCACCATAAACAATGATATTTGGATGGTCGTGTTGGAATAAGAATCATTTCAACAAACATTTGCATTGAAAGTAGTACAAGCACAACCAAGATGGTGAATTTTATTAGAAACATGTAGGAGACGAAGGTACCCTGTTCTTTTCAAAGAAAGAAATGGCGGTTCTGAACTAAAAAGAAGAAAGAAAAATGTTTATCAAAATACCAAATAATGAAGCACACACTTGCGAACAAACATGAGGATGGAGGGGCTTACTTGTTGTACACAAAGCAAAGATAATGGAACGAGAGTCGATTGGTGCACGATGACAAAGCAGGACATTGGACTAAAAAGAAACATGCATTGGCGAGACAGAAGAAAAAAAAGAAACTGAAAATTTGTGAAAGAGGAACGAAACACATTTGATTTGACCTGAAATAAGATTTACCATATTGGTTATTAATTGAAATAATATTGTAAGTACTTTGTATAATAGGTCAGTTTAATCATCATAATAAGTACTTACAATGTCAGTTTAGTTAATAATCAACCCAATAAGTCATCTTATATTTACAATTATGTCATCATCATCACTTATTATAATGAGTAAATTATAACACCACACTAAATCATCATTAAATGTGTATTTTTTCCACTAGTGTATGACAGATTTTTCTACAAATTAGACTATATACAAACTAATTTTAATTTATAAATAAATTTACTACATTTTTTTCTCATAAAAAAACTTGTAGTGAAGTTTGTCTAAATATACGACATATATACCTTACATAATATGGAAACTAATCATATGAATATGTAACTATTTTAAGTAAAGAAATAAATATCTAGTTTACTTAAACTTAAAACAATTACAATTGTGAGTTTTTTTCATTTAGATTAATAATATCTATATTTTCAATTTAAATAAATGAAATGCAACACTAACTAAATAATTTTATGCAAAAAATAGTAAAATTCAGTTTTGATGATCAATTTTAAAAAGAACATTTATATGCTTATTTTTAATCAATTTCGAAATTAAACATATAAAAGTAACAGTGATATATATA
>Ga0123340_1003133_pt1 | contig 15363 bp, 9 predicted proteins | sample SirMexnodulemix_FD_89961 | JGI IMG/M metagenome (GOLD analysis project Ga0123340, IMG submission 89961) | Root nodule microbial communities of legume samples collected from Mexico - Siratro Mexico nodule mix | ecosystem: Host-associated > Plants > Roots > Nodule | place: Mexico: Nepantla... | reverse complement strand
ACTTTAAATAGATATATTAGTTGAAGGATCAATAGAATCATAATAATAAAAAGTGAATATAAAAAATTTAGAATTAGTTAAAAATTAAATGTTTTTAAAATAGGATAAGTAAACATATTTTTATATTTTAATCAGCCGAACCAAAATTACAGATTGAATAAATAAGTAGATTAAAATTTTAGTTGAATATTTTTTCTAGAAAAAGTCAATCTATCTGGTAAATGGGAGAGAAAGGACAATTTAGTTTGAATTGTTTTTTATTTTTGAAAGTGAAACAGGACAAATTTGGGTGAGATGCAATTGTTGTTAGGGAGGAACCAAACAAGTCTGCTACAATTCTAATTTGACCATTCAGCTTTTACTATACATAGCAGGCTGGTTTCTGACTTTCTCAGATCTTTGTCGTCACTGTCTAGTATCATCCACCTAACCCTAACCCTAAAATTTTTTAACTTGATCTAAAATTAAACCTGAGCCCCACCCCAGCACAATCCTTGCCTTCAAAGTTGAGTTCTTTACTCGGCAAAAGAACCAAACAAGTGTATTTTTTATGAAAAAGATATAAATTCTTTTTTTACAAAGAAAAGTCTGCTACGGAAATATGATTTCTTCTTTATAAAATCATGTCATCACAATATAATTTTAGTATAATTTTTTTTACTAAAATCGTGCTTCCATGTATTTTCATGATTTGATTTACTCATTTACGTAAAAAATAATTTTTACATTCTTTTCGTAAAAAAGGAAAAAAATATTGCACCTGTGATGCTTTTGTCTCTTTACTCTCTACATTTGGCATTTAAAGTGTTCTTTGAAAAAAAATAAAAATCTTTAAGATTAAACCCGTGATGCTTTTTAGTCAATTGTGAATTGTACTGTTTCTATGCTCAGAGTTAATGTCCTGTCTCAAAAATAAAATCTAACCTTGGGGTTGACTTCTTTACTGCAGATCCTATTCTTTCTTATTATATTATATTTGTATGCATTCACTCCCTAGGTATAAAACGACAGTAATAAATTTTATTGATTTCTTTATTTCGATTAAATATTTTCTTACAGAAATTAAGAAAAATGATTAGTATTAATTAAGGAGTAACCTCATTCAAATATTGATACGCTTTTATTTTAGTATTTATAAATGTATCATAAACTATTACAGGAGTATTATTTAGGAAAAGTGTAATTTAAGTTTCATATTTCGTTGAAACAGTTAAATAATATAAATAAAAATTAATGTTAAAATGACAAAATATATAAAATAAAATAAGTTACGCGTATGTGTATTTGTTTTTTTTTCTTATGATAAGAAAAAATAAAATAATTCTTATAATGATTATTAGAATAAAATTATATTATTAAATTACAATTTTTCTATAAAAAGTAATTACAAAATAAAGAATTTTCATAATTTTTAGACAATTTTTTCATTGTACCATCAGATGATGCTCCTTGGTTAAGTGAGTGAGAATATATAGAAAAGAAATTTCTTCACTGTAAAATAAGATTGTTTGTGTTATCCTTTTGGGAAGAATAAGAGAATTGTAAGGAAATAGAGAGAATTTGAAGAGGGTAGAAAGTGTTGGTGAGTTTTGAAGTGTTTGACAAGTCTCCACTGAAGGCAAGGGAGAGAGTTTGAGAGAAAGAAGAAAGAAATGAAACCTCAAAACAGCTGTATGTAATAATCAAACAAAGTATGTCAGCATAGCAATACCATTCACTATAAAACAACAAATACAAAACTGCAAAGTCAATAAGGGCAACCTCTGCCTTTTCGCACCCATTGCAGACCAGACTTTCTCAACAAGGTTACCTTACCACCCCTCCATCTTCTTTTCTATTCTTTCTTTTCAATAACCTCTTTTCATACCACCCTTTTCCCCTCCCCGTCTCTCTTATTTTTTTCTGTCACAAATTTCAAATTTTTGGACTGCTTCTCAATTTTTTAGCCTGTTCATTTATCTGGGTGTTGCAAAATTTTCCTCTTTCCCTCTCTTTTCTGGGGAGGATTGTTAGAATTGCTTGCTTCAGTGATCGGAGTGTTTTGCTGATAATTCACAGTTGTTGGAGAGTTTTGGAGTTTCTCTGGCGTCGAATTTTTGTGAAATTTTCTGTTTCGAAGATTTGCAGAAGAGTTTGATGTTGAGTAATAGAGGGGGAAGCTGAGGCGGGGCTGAATTATTTCATGGCTTGTTTCTGTTGCTTCAATCAGGTGAGAATTTGTGGCCTCTTTATTATTATTCTAAAGTTTTGCCTTTGGAATAATCAATCTTCATGCATATACAATTCTTAAAGTTTTAAAAAATTTCCTTGTATCTTAGAGGGTCCTTATGCAGTCTTTGTCTGTCTGCGGATTGAGTTTTTCCGGGGCAATGAATGGCTTAGGACTGTCCCATATTTTATTTTTCTTAGCGTACTTGTTAATTGAATTGAAACATAATTTTTTTTTCTGGTGCTTTCAATCTGTACCCTCAGAAAAGTAGCATTCCGCATTGGACTTTCTGCAGTAAGCTACTTTCCAGACATAGGGCTCATTTCAAATGGTTGCTATAAACCAAACTGTCTATTTAATATAATTTTGACTCTTGGATGTTTTGTAAGTGTTTTTCATTCTTCTATGAGCAAGGTTTTAAATTGTGAACATGGTGCCGGTCACAGTTATTGCCACGATTCTTGATATTGTTAGGAATTACAAATGCGGTTGATGCGCCACAATTGCAGTTGTGTTGTTAGGGTCACTGATCCAGAAAACTTATGAACTATGCTTTATTAATATCTCATTTGGTTGTTGCTGCTGATAATAAAAACTTAGTATTCTGTGGTTGTGGCATTTTAGATCTGACACTCAACCAGATAGAGTTATCTAGTACAGGCTGTGTTTCTCTTTTTAATTCTGAATGTTGTGTGTATAGACAACTTCCTACTTCCTGGCATCACATTTATGCTATGCTTCCTTCCATAATCAATCATGTTCCTTTGTCTTTTTAATAATTTCTTTAACACTTCAATCATGTTCCTTGGATTGCATTTTATGTTAAACATTAGATTCTTTTGTTATTGTATTTTGACTTCAATAGTTGTAGGGAGGACGCTCTTCATGTAGCTCTGGCAAGGGCAGGAGCCATCTGTGCCCAGTTAAGTATGGTTTTAGCCTAGTTAAAGGGAAAGCAAACCACCCAATGGAGGACTATCATGTAGCAAAAATTATCAAGTGCGGAGGGCAAGAGTTAGGACTTTTTGCTATATATGATGGACACTTGGGAGACAGTGTGCCCGCCTATTTACAAAAGCATCTCTTTTCTAATATCTTGAAGGAGGTCAGTTATGGAACCAAAGTAAAATGTATCATGCATAGATTTATCATATTTGATTCCTTGGATTGGAAAAAATTTCCCCCCCTTTTTCGCCTAGCTTCCCATACTCTCTTTTTTTCAGGATCAATATTGACAGTAAGAAATGTAATCTTGTATAACACCTCTTTATTGTCAGAAAACATTGAAGTTTGGCCTAATTTTCATTTTCAAACTTTGTAATTCTTCTTGGCATGATTTTATTTTGGAATTACAATTTGTACTCTTGAATAAGATGGACTGTTCCAGGAGGACTTCTGGACTGATCCTGCCGGTTCTATCATTAAAGCTTATGAGACAACAGATCAGGCCATTCTTTCTCACAGTTCTGATTTGGGGCGAGGAGGATCTACTGCAGTGACTGCAATTCTTATCAATAATCAGAATTTATGGGTCGCAAATGTTGGTGATTCACGAGCAGTTCTGTCAAGGAAGGGGGTGGCCGTACAGATGACTATTGATCATGAGCCAAATACTGAGAGGGGCTTCATTGAGAACAAAGGAGGCTTTGTCTCAAACATGCCAGGTTCTTTAATAAACCATTGTTAGTTAATGTCTGTCAGATATTGCTTACATGTTCAATGCCACAGTCACTGCTAGTTCTAAAAGATGATTGGAACCTATTTTATAGCCAAGGAATATGCTGTCCATCAGTTCGCTAAGTGTAATGCATGTCTGCATCATAACTATTTTTGGACTAGTGCTTGAAATGCTAAAAAAAACACCCGTGTTTGAATAAGAAGTTTCAGCAAGAAAACCTTATTTTGATGTAAAAGAGGAGATAAACTGAAGAGTAACCGAATCTGGCTTCCTAAGCAGAGAATTGAAGTTAAATTATTTTATTTGTAATAGTTCACTTGACATTGCCATCTTATTTATACTTTGAGCTTTTAGTCAGACAGACAGCTAAAGAAACAGGAAAAAAATAAACTGTTATTCTCTCTTTTCTGGTAATCCACCCATATACTTGTATTTTATTTTTGAAAACTTTTTTCAAAGATGACATGCCTTAAATTGAGCCGTGTTCTATATGATTTTTTTGCACATTATTTCCCACTGTAAACTACAAAAGGAGTGAGATGAAGTGAGTTTTCATAATTTAAGGTGTTGGAAAACTGCTTTAATTGTGGTCATCCCTAGTACACCTTAATTGCAGTCACTTTGGGGGATGCTTTAATTGCAACCTTAGAGCGTGACTGAAGTAGTGCTTATAAGAGTCGTACAATTTTTACCTTACAAGTTACTTTTGTTGTATTGATTTACACTCTAAACTCAAATATAAGGACTGATCTTGATATATATTAATTAAATATTAGATTAAGTGAAGTACTGAATTACCAACAATGAAGCTCCACAAATATAAGTGCAAGATTGGCAGTTTTTAGGCAGATCTCATTTTTAAGCTTGCAGCTACTTAAATATGTAATTTACAATCATAATGATGATAATAAAATTTCTAATATTTGTCGGCTATTGAATCTGTCATAATTTAGGGTATGAAATAATATCTTATTTCTCCCAATTACGAAACTCTTTTTACATAATTCTCACAGTAGCTGTGTAACTGAATTTCTGAGAAGTTGTTGACTTTGACCCAATGGCAAGGCTGCAACTATTCATATCTGTTAGCTTCGTGTCTATATCAGCCATAATAACACATACAGATGCAATCTCAAGTGTTAATAACTCACTGATCAGAATGGGATTGTCCTCAGTGCCAGAATGTGCTGATAACTAGGATACTCAATTAAGCATGACTGAAGCGTTGTTTTTTGTGCTCTTCCAGAAAGCTTTTGCTTGTCCTCCCCAAGAACAATCTTCTTGCGTGTGTCCTATGGTTGACCAGAATGCTGCACAATTTTAATAATAGTATTTAAGATGTGATTATCTATATGTGAAGGATTAGTGTTTAATACTTCTTGGTGTTGGCTGTTTGAATATTTTGATTTGATTGAAATTTCAGAAGCTGTAATCGAGCCTCTCTGAATAAATATGGTGATGAATAATAGAAAATAAGTCATCAAAACATTTGGAAAAATATTGCATGTGACCAATCAGTTTGACTGTTGTGGAATCATTTGTTTCTGCAAGAAGCCTTTCTGGTGCCACATCAATTTCTGGAATAACACCGAGCTTCACTTATATAGAGTTAATGCATCGTTTTTTTGTTGGAATCCTACATCGATTAAAGATAAGACTTTTTAATCCATTAAAGATAAGACTTTTTAATAGATTATAAGTGGATGCAAACTTCTCCTTATAAAGTTGAGTTAGGCTTAAAGTTCACTTTTTAAGATTTTTCAATAAAAATATGATGTCTTACGAATCCTAATCAATGATCACTATATGCTATCATTGTCACCTACACAAGCACATATCTCAGAGTAGGTTAGTTTTAGAAGTAACAACCTCACCACAACTAAAACTCTCTACTTTTAGGAAGGTTCATAAATTATATGGCTGGTGGCGACCCAACATCAAACCTAAGTTTTGGAATGTTAGTATAGATGTATTTTGTGACATTAATACAATTCCTTTTGGTTTGATAGTTGTGTAATTTGGAGGAGTTTGTTGACTTGTGAGTGGTTTATATCAGGAGATGTTGCAAGAGTGAATGGGCAGCTTGCAGTTTCTCGAGCATTTGGAGACAAAAATCTAAAATCACACTTACGATCTGATCCTGATGTACATCATTTTGATATTAACTCAGATGCTGAGCTTTTGATACTTGCTAGTGATGGTCTTTGGAAGGTTATCCATCATTCTAATATCTTTGTGTCCATTATTTATGTAGCACATAAAATACTTGCAGTGTAAAGAATTTGTATACATGAGTTGCATTGCATTTGCAGGTAATGGCAAACCAAGAAGCAGTTGATATTGCAAGAAGGATAAAAGATCCACAAAAGGCAGCCAAAAAGCTAGTTGCTGAGGCATTGGACAAAGACAGTAAGGATGATATTTCGTGCATTGTAGTTCGTTTCAAGGGCTGATTCATCAAAAACGGAACACAACACAACACAACTCAACTATTCCCTATATTTTCTTGGTATATATTTCATAAATATTATTAGACTTCCATTTGTTTGGAGATCCATTTTCTACAACATAGGTTTTGCCCATTCCTCTGTAAAATTTAAGTTCTTCCAATTAGGTCGTGCCATTTAGTATCTCCAGATTTGTTTTGTGTAGATTAATTATTACCATAATTTTTCTCTGTAATTTGCATTATTACATGGAGCAGTGTGAAGTTGAACAAAGCTTTTAAATTTGAACGAGGGAGTTATGCTTTTGTCATGAACAAAATTTACAATATACTTTGAATACCCCTACCTCTCTTTATTATTAAAAAAATTGATTTTTGATCAGTTATTCAATCTTCAACTAACTTTTAATTTTCATCCTCTGCATATAGTTTTTATTTCCAATTTTAATTAAAAATTTTCACTTAATATGTTTTATTTTTTTTAATTTCCTTATAAGCTAAAAAAAGTTTCGTCATAAATAACCCTAATATGAATATTTTTTATTATAACTTGACACGTCTTTCTATTACAAAACTCCACAAGCTTTTATATTTCAGAATCTTATCATAAATAAAAGTCGATAGTTATAATATGCTTTTTATCATCCACATAATCATTTAACTAGTCCAACATGAGAACATTTAATAAGCAAGGCACTAGGTGCCGTGAATGAACAAAGGGAAAGACACATTTGTTCGTTAAAAACTAAAAATGCCGAAAAATAATCAGTAGAAATATATACTGGGAATGCTTTGTAATTTAAGAGAAATCTGAAAACTAATTGATTTAAATAAATACGTAAAAGGAGTTTTTGTACAAACAAACTGATCAAAACTCATTATTTTCTTTCAGATAATTTAAATACACTTTTTCTTCTTTAATTTTATATAATTTATTTTAAAGAAAATGGTAGATTCGCGCGAATCTAGAAATGGTTGTGTTGTGGTCACATTGGTTGAAAGTTTATTTGGAAGCGGCGCATGATAGCAGCGACATTCCCTCCTTTCTCTAAAACCCTTTGTTTGGGATTTCTCTGTGTCATCACGTAACGTTCACGATCATGTCTAAATCGTTGAAGCTTAAGGTCTCCAACCCTAAGCTCTGGCTCCTCATCGGAATAGGACTCGCCGGCGCCGTCGTTCTCACCGAGACCCGACGGAGGCGACGCCGGAAGCTCCCCAAAGTGGACTTCGGTGCATTGGTAGAGCGTTTCCAACTTCTCCCCATTCCTCAACCCGACCAAACTCAAACGCTCTCTGCCCTAACCTTCGCCATCAAGGACATGTTCGTTTGGACCTTCATTTCTTTATTTCTCTCTGCTTCAAATATTTTTGCGTACTAATTTTAAACGAGTTGTAGTGATTGCGTGTTTGCGGCAGATTCGATGTGAAGGGGTATGTGACGGGGTTTGGGAACCCGCACTGGAAGAGGACGCACAGTGAAGCTGAGAAGACTGCCATTGTCGTCACTGCTCTCCTCTCCAGCGGTGCTACTTGCGTCGGCAAGACTGTTATGGATGAATTCTCTTTTGGGTATGTAATAAGTGTGATTATCATTGAGATATATTTATTAACCTTTTGATTCTGAACTCGTTTTCTTTCCTCATTTGTTGGTGGCATTCGTCGTCGGCATTGCAGGATTTCTGGTGAGAACAAGTTTTATGGAACGCCAACCAATCCTCACTTGCCCTCATCTATTCCTGGTGGTTCTTCCAGTGGTTCGGCTGTTGCTGTTGCTGCTGGCCTCGTTGACTTTGCTATTGGTGAGTTTAGTTTACTTGCTTGTCAAGTTATCGTTCATTTGAAAATGCCATTCTCTCAACGTGTGTATGTATTCTCACTTATTAGCTTGCCTATTCAATGTAATAAGCAATCATTAATTTTATTTTGTTTAGGACATTGGGATTGTTCTTGTGTTCAAATGTATTCCTGGAAAGTGGAAAGTGTTCGTTTGTGTGTATTATTTGGGCTTATACAGTTGTGAAATGAATTTTACTTTGCTGATACTTGTTAAAAATTCAGTTCCATGGTTGTGGGGATCTTCACATTATATTTTGATAGTTGCATTCACAAATTATTATTGCGATCTCATTCATGTATTGATGCAGCATGGCTGGCCGTGTATAGTTTGGCACTTTCTTATCCATATCAGGGTTGATGAAAAATACAAATTACAATTACTTTGTGCTCATAAAAATCATTCATTGTTTTCTCTCTCAAGTATCGTGCTTTTGTAGGTACCGATACAACAGGATGTGTGAGAATTCCTGCAGCATTCTGTGGTATTCTTGGGTTTCGACCATCTCATGGGGTTGTATCCACCACTGGAGTTCTTCCAAATGCACAAAGCTTGGACACTGTTGGTATGATGCTTATTTTTTTGATTTTATCACTATGTTTTTAATTCTTTTCATGTATTACGAGGTTTTATTTATTTGAAATATCAATGTATACCTTTAATCTCTTTGAAACCATTGAATTCTGTATCAATTTTCAATGTGACTAGTATTACGTGGAGAAAATTGAGAAATTAAATTCATGGTTTAATAAATTTACAGATGAGTCCTTTATAACAAGATATGATGGTTGGTACTCGGCATTGCTTTCCAGTTTCTACGGTGTAACATGTCTTGTTAGGTCTTGGTCTGACATCCCAGTGTAACATATGGTTACCTTAATTAGAAATTAGTGCTCATTGCGTTCAATTGGGATTCCACTGTTGTTCATTTAATTTGCACACAGTTTTTTTTTAATATTTTCTTCTTTAATTGTTTATCGCCTCATTGCATAATGTAGGATGGTTTGCTCGGGATGCTTCTGTCCTACGTCAAGTTGGACTTGTTTTACTTCCAATGAATTTGGTGGAGCTGAAAAGGACAAGGCGTATTATTTTTGCTGATGATCTTTTTCAACTATCTAACGTTCCTTCACAGAAAACAGTATATATTATTGACAGAGCAATTGAAAATTTGTCTGGTTGTAAGTTTCTTTACATTCGAAGACCAATTTATGGCTCCTTTATACATATTAATATAATTTTTATGGCTGATTCACTTGATTGTTAATATCTGGTGGAAAAAGACTTTTGTTGTTATTGTTGTATGGTTGATTGTTAATACAGTGAGTGACAAAACTTTGAATGTCTTGACATGATAAAAGGAAATTTGTGTGTATTATGAACAATGAAGTCTTTTGGTCCAATTGGTTTTGCAGATCAGTCTACGCAGCATATGAATATTTGCCAGTATATTGCCTCTAATGTTCCCAGCTTAAAGGGGTTTCGTGATAAATTAACACACCAACAAAATGGAGTAGCTCTATTGAAAGATCTCACTTCGGTTATGTTTTCTTTACAAGGGTATGCTAATTTATCCTTTAGTGTTTTACTATTGAATTTATGTTATGTTATACTTTATGTTTCCATATGGTTGATGAATCATTTCCCTTTTTTAATAAAGATATTGCATTTTAGATTTTTTTTTGAGGGCCTTATATAACCCTGTATTGCAATTTTGCATCTGCTCTTCAGATATGAATTCAAAACCAATCATGAAGAGTGGTTTAAATCAGTAAACCCAGGTTAGGACGTGCTGTGTCGGAGCGTGTTATTGCAGCCATGAATAGTACACATGATGATGTGAAAACCTTGTATAAAGTAAGAACTGAAATGCGGATTGCTTTCCAACGTTTGCTGAAGGTACTGTAAGATCTGCATTAATTTGTCAGTAATGCTCTAGCTTAATGTTATCGAGTTTCAAATGATGTTAAAACTAGCATGGTGAAATGTGCAATGCATAGAGTCTATTGCATATTATTTAAAAATATGAAAGAAAATAAAAAACCGAAAAACTAAATAGATTTTAATTTTCCATGATTTAGTTTATCATTAAATTGTTTTATTTTATAAGCAAAGCTTTTTGGTGTTAATAATACTATTCATGTTCAAATGTAAATTAAAAAGAAATTACATAAATGAAATATTCACGAATGAATCACAATATTATATATGATAATGAAGTAATTATGGTAGTAAATACTTATGGCTACATAAGAAAATAATCAGGGTAGGATTGCCCAAATACTTATCGAAAAAATATATAAGCATTTTGAATGAAATAGATGTAAAAAATGAAAAGATTATAAAAAAGCAAAAAGAAATTATAGTATGATAGAATAAAATAAAGAATTAAATCCATAATATACATGAAAAATATATTTTAAATATTTATTTATCAATATAATTTAAACACTAATATACTTTCTTATAATGTTTTACTCTAGTATGATGTGTGTCATTGTTATTCGTCACTGTAAGTAAATTTTCCAAGTTATAGTCTTGACTTTTCTTAACTTGTTATAGCAAGATTAGTGGAAATGGAGAGTAAATTAGCAGTCCAACATAGCATTTATTTTCATATCAATGTTTGAAGGTCCGAAATTTATTACATCTGAAGACATTCAAGATATTCCCATTCCTATTATGAAATGATCGAGAGGCCTTGTTAATTTTATTGTATTTGTTATGCCCTTATCTCTTCTGTTCTGATTCTCTCACAGGATGATGGAATACTAGTTATTCCCACTGTTCCAGATGATCCATTAAAGCTTAATACAGAGAAAGGATTTTCTTCTGAGTTTCATGACAGAGCTTTTGCATTATCTAGTATTGCTACTATCTCTGGATGTTGTCAGGTAACTTGATATCTTTAGGCTCTGAAGAATGAATGTTTTCCCTCTTCTCAACTTTTATTTATTTTTCTGAAACTTCATTTGCAGGTTGCAATTCCGTTAGGATGTCACAATGATTGTTGTGCTTCTGTCTCGTTCATCTCAGCCCATGGAGCTGATAAATTTCTTCTTAATACGGTTTTGGATATGTATACAACAATTCAGGAGCAAGTTAGCGTTGCTTATGCTTTGCCACTGCCGGATACAAACGGTGGTATAGAAAGTTCCGAGCTTTTGAAGGAGAAGGTTAGTTCTATTTCAGCATTTCTTTCTGAGAAAATTCTTTTGTAAATAAAGTCATCTTGTAAACCCATTAGACTTGATCACTTGATTAATAATGAATGTAAAACAGAACTGTATTTAGCTTCTCAAGAAGGGTCAATTGTTATACATGGGGAAAAGGTGTTGGAATGGTGGTAGGTTTTCAAGATGTGGCATGGATCACTAAAAGGCATTTTTTCAGGGAAATGCAGCCTTTAAAGGAAGGCTGTGGAATAAGGCAGTCAATTACTACAGTGAGGCTATTAACTTGAATGGGACAAATGCAACTTACTTCAGCAACCGGGCAGCTGCTTACCTGGAGTTAGGATGGTAAAAGGTTTCTCCTGTTTTTACAATTGGTTCTTTAATCATTTCTGTGTAACTGGTGTATCCTGTGACATTATGCAGCTTTCGGGAAGCTGAAGAGGACTGCAATAAGGCCATATTACATGATAAGAAGGTGAGAAGCTGAGCATGTGACAGTGCCAAAATCATGAAAAACTTGTATTCTAAAACTTGCCGTGTATCATAATAACCGTGACTAGTGAACTCTAATAACTATAAGTCATAGATAGGTAGGTATTCCAATATTATGGTAAATGTATTTCTTTGAATACCTTAAAATGTCTTATCTGATGGGTATCCGTCGAAGCAGCTTAATAGTGTTCCAGTCATTTATTTTTGCAATTTACATTTAGTAGATTCCTGTATTTTGTAGTACTTTTGATTTTGACATCTCAATCTGAAAAAAAGATCTACAACACATATGGATGTCATTTGGGATTGTTGTGTATTGTTATTTTACTGCAGAATGTGAAGGCATATCTGAGGCGTGGAACTGCTAGAGAATCACTACTTCGTTATAAGGAAGCTCTCAAAGGTGTGCCAATTTTTATTTTTTTTTTTAAAAAAAAAAGACCTGTCTCGCATGTCATTTGAATCTGATTTGGAATGGTGGAGGATAGTTCTTGATAAGGACATATTTCATAGAACAGTCATTATTTCTAGCCAATTTTGATATTGCGTAAGCAGTACATCGTGTGTGGACTCTTTTTTTAATTTATGTTTTCTTGATTCTGATGCGGATCCTATGGAGCATGATGACATTTAGAAACAGGTGGAGCAAAACTGTTGAAATACAGTAGAGGCAGAAATGAGAGTAGTCATATTTAAGTGCGGCTGGTGTGTACTTTTTTTTGGTCTCATTCGATCTTTTAATCTTTAAGGAACTGGCATGCTTGACCATGTAGTATAGGTAGGTGAAAAAGGTTTTGTTTGGGATAGAGCTCTTAATTTGTTTGATATTTGGATGAGTTAGTTGTACTCAAATCTTTCACTGTTGTAGGATGAGTTGTGTCCCGTAATAGCCATTTATGCTGCACTTTAACAGCCGACTATTATCAGGCAAACTGGGTCTATTAAATAGTTTTTCTGGACCATCTACCTCTTTTATTCTTAATGTTGTTCCTTTCCTTTGTCGTTTTCTCACTTTTTATCCAGATTTCCAGCATGCTCTCGTTCTTGAACCACATAACAAGGCTGCTAGTCTTGCAGAGAAAAGACTTCAAAAATCCAGGAGTTGATACAAGCTGTTCTTTCAACACTGACTTTTCCTATTTCTCAAGAATGTTAATGGCTGTCGATTTGGCTCCTTTCTTGCATTTCATACGAGCAACACAAGGGGAAGACTAGTCTGTGTTGGTGGGATGCTCCATTTTTGATCTCATCTGGGAATTTTGTTGTAAAAAATATTCACTAAAGCATAAAAGTTTGGACCCAAGTATGCGCTCTCAAATCTCCTTTTCTTACTCTCTCCTCTTTGTGCAACTGCTTTAAACGGAAAATGAGTTTTTGTCTGCCTCAGTGTTTGGCCTGACAGATGCTACTCTAAAATATTTTGCACTTCTGATTGTCAAAAAAGAACCTGGTTTGTTTGAGACATATTTTGAGAGTCAATCTGTGTAGGATGTTATCAATTTTATATAAGTTTTATAAATTTATCTATAAAATTTTATATCAAGATTGATCCAAATTATATAAATTTTAAATGATATGAAATTATATAAATTTTAAATTAAACTCGTTTTCAATTTTAAACTTTATGTTTATAGTTTTAAATAATAATTCTCATTTTAACGTATCGAATTAAAATATGAAAATTTTGTTATAAAATAATTAAATAAAAAATGTATATTTAGATTATTGTTATATACACCAGATTCTAAGGCATTTTGAAATAAATATATTATTGTATTACATTAGCTGTTTTGTATCTTATATAAATTTATAAAATATTTATTTTAAAATTGTTCTTCTATCACAATTAAGCAAATATTTAATTAAAAATAACTAATTTTTGGGAATATTATTTTATTACGTTAACAAATTGATTGAAATATTTGTGAATCCAAAGTCATGTCTAAAATATTTGTGAATCCAAATATTTACAGGCATTCACATATGCAATATTAAAAAATGTTAAATTAAAAAAATTAAGTGCATAAAACAAAATATATAAAAAAATTAAAAGCAATCAATTTGAATATAGTTAATGTTAACATATGGTAATTAATTTTGATGATAGTAGTACATGTTAACACTACACTATATAGAAAAATAGAAGCATTTTTTAAATTAGTTATTCCTGCATAAACATATATTTAGTAAATGAAACTAATCTTTTAAATAAATATGGTAGAGATATAATTATATTTACCTAAAAGATTAAAACAATGATTGACTAGTATAACAAGTTAGTTTTTTTGCATAGACTAAGTTGATTTAATTTTTGATGAAAAGTATATTAAAATATATAATTTATTTTAATTTTAATAAAAATTTTGTATTAAAAAATAAACTAGTTTAATTTGTTTTATTAACTTAAAAAAAAAATAAACTTCTCATGAAAAAAAAAAAGCTAATAATTGACATGTAGCATGATCAATAAAGTAATAGAAAAAATAATTAGATTAATGTATCTTCTAAAGAACATTATACTGTTTAATTGTTTTTCCACTCTTATAGACTAAGATTAACGTTTTATAACTTGTAAGACATTCCACAAAGTTTTCTTTCTAACGATCACCCTCGCCCCTTTAGAGAAGGTTAATTATGTAATAATGAAAATTGATGCGACTGAAGTTGATTGCAAATGATGGAACCGCGATAATATTGATAAAGATTAATGGAAATTGATGTGACCGAAGTTGATTGCAAATGATTGAACGGTGATAATATTGATAAAGATAAGCTTGTCATAATTGAAAGTCTTTGATGAATATGTGAACTCTTCCACAAGACAGAAAGGAGACCTGTGAAAGTCCCAAAAAATGTTCTAGACAGTATAATTCTATCAAATTGACTATCAACCAAACTTGTTCATTAGGATTTCATGGTGAGATAAACGAGAAGAAAAAAGTTGTCTATAAATAAAATTAACTTATAAATAAATTAAAAGTAAATAAAAAGATTAGAAAAAGTATGAGAAAATTTCTACAAATTCTAAAATAACTCATTTCATTTTTCTTATAAAATTACTTATGAATAAATATATACATGACTGTTGACCAAAATATATTAATCACCACAGATTATTTTTTCCTTTTGCATATTAACATGTTACATTTTAATTTTCAATTATTAATAAATTATAAACATTGTATTGTTATAATTTTTTCATGTCAGTTTATTTACTTTTTTTTATTTAATACATATTTGTAGAGGTAACCTTTATTTGGAAACCCCATACTTCCATCTTTATATATAATAATAATAATAATAATAATAATAATAAATTTATATTTTTTAGTTATTAATTGATTATTAGTGTTTTATTGCTTTTTTGTGTTTATTATTTTACCTTTTTAATATGTATTTATAGAAATAATCTTAATTTGAGAGGAAAATTATTTGCCTCCTACTTCCCATCTTTTTTATATATTAAATTTTTTATTTTTCAATAATTATTTATTATGTTTATATTTATAAAAGTAACCTTTGATT
>Ga0123340_1003121_pt1 | contig 15381 bp, 8 predicted proteins | sample SirMexnodulemix_FD_89961 | JGI IMG/M metagenome (GOLD analysis project Ga0123340, IMG submission 89961) | Root nodule microbial communities of legume samples collected from Mexico - Siratro Mexico nodule mix | ecosystem: Host-associated > Plants > Roots > Nodule | place: Mexico: Nepantla... | reverse complement strand
TTAATATAAAAAAAAAAAAAAAAAAAAAAAATTTTTATTTTTAATAAAATAATAAAAAAAAAAAAAAAACACAATTTGTGAATTTTTTTTTTTTTTTTTTTTTTTTTTGGAAAAGTAAGAATAGTGTTTAAATAATAAATACATAATGGGGTGGTTTTTTATGTGATGTTGAAGCCTATAATTGATTTGAGGACTATAAATACGATTGCAAGAGGAAAATAATATAGTATTAGTTATAAAAGTAAAATAAAACATATAAAATATGTATAGCAAAAGCTTATTATCTCTCTCTCTCTCTCTATATATATATATATAGATTATACATATTAAAACTTAGAGCAATTTACTTTTCAGAACATTCTTAAAATTCTTATAAATAACATATATATATTTATTGTAAAAACACTTTGACACTCAAATTAAAAAGGTTATTAAAAGACAATAAATGCACATTCCAAATTAGCATACAAACCTTAAATTTTATATTAAGAGTTTATACTTCTCTACATTTTATAATCTAGTCTTAGTACATCCTTAACATCAAATATTTACCTATAGAATTAAACATTTCATAACTTAAAATTAAATTGAGGATAAATATGAATAATAGTTCTTTGTATTATTATTATTATTATATTTAATTTGTTATAATGTATTGAAATTACATCTTTATTTATCTTTCTTAATTTTTAATTCTTAAGCATGAATGAAGAGAATGTTATAAGCAATGTTATTAAACCTGTTATAACAAAAGGTCAAACTTATAAGCAACGGCATTAGTAAAACTGTGTTAGATAGGTAACAAAGAGTGTATGATTAAATATTTATGAAATGGTATTTTTAATATAAAGTAAAAAGAAAAGAAAAAGTAAGAAAAAAGTAATATTATGAAAAATTTGTGAAAGAATAAAGGAAGAAAGCAAAAACGAGTTGAATTTGAAGGCGAAATCAAAAATTGGGTAGCAGAGGAGCCGGGAGGTTTCGTTCTATTGCTGTCGTTCACTTCACACATTCTAATCTCAACCAACATTCCTCAACGTTTTCTCAATCCATTGTTCTATTGCACTACGCCACAGGTTTTCTTATTCTTTCTCTCATTTTCAATTATCGTTTTTTTTTTCAATTTTATTATCATTATTATTTCCTGGGGTTTCTGGGTCAGGTTTATATGTTTTGGCAACATATTTTGGATGGGTTTCGCGTTTGAATTGCAAAGATTAAATTTTTCAGGACAGGGCATATTTCTTGTTACGAATTTTCTGTTTTGCGGATTACAGATTGAAATTCTCGAAAGGTTGATGATGTGTGTGTGGCTTTGCAGTTATGAGGAGCCAGCTTGTGTGCAATGGGTGTAGGAACATCTTGGTTTACCCTAGAGGAGCAACCAATGTTTGCTGTGCATTGTGCAACACCGTTTCCTCTGTTCTTCCTCCTGGTACGCCCTTTTAGCCGTTTCATTTTATCAAGAATTGAGAAACTTTCTTGTTCCATGGCTAGTAGGTGTGTGGGATAGTTGGTGATTAATTAGCTTAATGATGCCATTGTTTTGCTTTATATATCTCATGCATGAAAAACTTTAAACTCGGTGACGAATTGGTACTGTGCTTGTATTGGATGACAATATGAAATAGTATGGTAGCCGTCTTATCTGAACTTGGCTGTGTTACTCTCTTTTTTTAAGTTTTCTTTGGATAAGGAAGGAATCACTGTTTTGTATGTAACATTTTTTCTTAACCTTGACTACGGATATGCATTTCAATGATGCTGCTGATAATGGGGGCAGATCAATGTGAATATTAGGTATATGCTTTTATTAAGAAAAAAAATAAAGAAATTGTGTGTAGCTATTAATAAAATAGGCATATTATTTGAGAGATACTGTATGTGTTGTGTAGAGTGACAGACACTAGAAAGAAATTATGCATCCAGCTTGATTAAATATTCACTTGTAGTTGAACATTAACTGGATGGTTATATCTCGGGAAACCTTTGATTTCCTGATGCCCTTGCAGGAATGGAAATGTCACAACTTTATTGTGGAGGCTGTAGGACATTGCAAATGTACGCGCGTGGTGCTACAAGTGTGAGATGTTCCTGCTGTTACACTATTAACCTTGTACCTGGTACAATATATTTCTCTATTGCCAGATTTGGGAAGCATATTAGCTCAATATTCATTTTGCTGTACTGAATGTTGATTTGCTAGATAAAGTATTATATTTTGGTATTTTTTTTTATCATTGAATATGTTTAATTCATTGGTGATCCCAAATCCTGCTATTGGGTTCAGCAGGGCAGCAGCGGGGAGATCCTTTTCTCCTTTCTATGATACCCATGTTGTTGTATGCTCCTGGCCATATGTTGATGTATTTGTGATGAACTCAAGAATGCAAACCAACATTTTGCACATCATATTCATCAATTGCTTAGCGACTACTGTCTGCTATTATGAACTGTACTAACAAAATAGGCAGTTTGGTAAAGGATTCTGAAGGACTTTTATATCTCTAAACACATTCATGCAAGAAAAGAACCCTTTGGGCATTAAGCGTGGACAATGTACATGCCCACTCTCGACCTCGTTCTTAAATTCAGTTTTATTTAGAAGAATGTGAGTGACAATGATAGACTCTTGACTCATAATTAAACCCCTTGACTCTGACACGTGCCAACTACCAATTCTCCTAAAAGCCTAAGGAGGTTTGGTAAAACCTCAAATAGTTTTCATATCTCTAATAAATGCAAAATTGAACACAAAATCCATCAAACCAGATATCTAGGTACCAGGAAAATGAACAAACTTAAATGCTAACCTTGTGGCTTTCCATAACTTTCTTATTGTTAGAGATCCTACATTGATTAGCGGTATGACTAAATTGTGCAAACCTTACTATACAAGCCACTTTTGTAAGTCGAGTAGGCTTAATCCATTTTCTAAGATGGTATTGGAGCATATTTTCTCTTAGATATGACCAAAGCATCGTTGGACTGCAACTTCTATAAATTGGGGTTTAGGAAAATAATCAGATGATAAGGGAGACATTAGTTTATGCCAGCTTTGATATAAAGCTGATGGTATCAGCCATAAATTAAACTGTATAAATTGAGGTCAAAAGGACTGCCATGCACCTTCACATTCTTCTTAGAGTAATACTTCAACCAAATTAATATAGTTATCCAAATCAGCTTGATGCAAGGAATTTCTTGCTGCATGCACACCATGAAAATGAGAAAGACTATCAACAAATCTAATATTTGTCATGAACCAACTACCCATAATAGTCAATCCCAAAATAATGACTTGAGTGGCTTGCCCCGCTCCGGGTGAGATAGTGGGAAGCATAGTGACTTCCATTTTTAACCCTAAAGAAATTTATTCTACACGTGTATATGCAGAACAAGAGATATATAAGTACCCAAAATTAAAAGCATATTCATATTATGATTTCAACCTTTGACACTCAGCCTGCTTCTCTTTTTAGAATGAATGAATATATTTTACAAAAATTATTGTTAGTTTAACCATTCTTACATGAAACTCAAAATGAAGTAATTTGATAATTGAGATACTTGAATGCTTAAAAATATTTCCTTTTTGCTTATATCTTAAACACATACATGTTAAACGAATCACTTTAACAACGATCTTTTGTGAATATGGACTTTGTGATCCATGGTTCTTCATTCTTGTGCAATGCAACAATTTGTTATCATTTTCATCTACATAAATAGATTGTGATCATGTAATAAAAAATATAAAAATGATTTTTCATTTACTAGGAGTCAGCATAGTCTTTTGTCTTATTGCTAACTTCAAAACCAAGTTAAAGCATTTATCTTTGTCCTATTTGTTTGCAGATAGCCTCTGAATGCGTTTATATAGGCTTTCTACCACTTTTGGATCATTTTCAATTAGATTGCCATAAAAGATTAAGGACTTAGATAATGAACTGCTGCATGCAATGAATGAAGTTAGCACTCCCATCTATAATTTATAACTAAAACTTCCTTGTACTTCTTTTCCTTGGAGTGCATTTTGGATAGCTTCCTTGGCTTTATCCATAGCTTCATATATGTAGCTATTGTTGGTTTCTTCTCATCATCAACAAGCCTAATTAACCTTTACGTATCATAAAAAAGAGCCATACAAGATAAATCATTAAATAACATCAAGTTAGTTCACAGCCTGAAAACCACAAAACCAAGAGTGACATCCAGATCATTTGATATAAGTATAGTTTGAAACTTGGATTAATATTGATTTGATTCTGTATTTTATCCTTGATGGCAGTTTGTATTGGTGAATGCTGCCGGCATAATTGTTTGGAAACCCCTTTAATGTTGTCCAGCCGTAACCCATCTTAGTTGCATTCTCTTTAGATGAAGCCTTAAGGGTGGTGTTTAGTAGCACATAAACTAGATATATGTGAATTAAATAGAGCTTATAAAACTTGAACAATTGTCACTTTATAAGTCAGTTTTGTAGGATTAAGATAGATCCTAAATCCTGATTTTAAGAATAATTCCCAAAGCTATGTAATAAGGTTTTTATATGCACAATATCAACTGCACAAAATGCAGGATATTAGATGTCTGATGTGGCATTTAGTAAATTCTCTTGTTTTAATGTAACCTTGATGCTTATTAATCAATTATTTGCTTAAATTGTTTACTGATTTATTGTTGATGGTTTGTGTCTTCTTCGAAAAGAATCTAATCAAGTCAGCCATATCCATTGTGTGAACTGCCGGACCACTCTCATGTATCCTTATGGAGCTCCCTCAGTCAAATGTGCGATTTGTCAATATATTACTAATGTCAATGTAAGTATACATTGATAGAATGATAATAATGTGTAGTTTTCTATTTTCACAAATGCTTCGGAACTGTTGAAATAAATTGACAAGTTGTGTCATTTGGGTTTCATTTTACTGTAAACTTAGGTGCCTTTCTGTTGTTATTTCAGTCAGAATCCTTTTGTGATAAATTTGTAGCTAGAAATTTTTGGTGGATTGTATTTGTAAAATAACAAGATAGTAATTATTCGACTATATTTGTTGATGGGGTCCATTGGATAGGAAATGTAGCAGTTACTCGTTTTTTTTATACTGCCAGAAGGCAAAGGACATTGTATATATTGGATTTGGATCCTCTCAGTAAAGGGTGCACCTAAGAGAGTAAATGCGGATAGTATCCACTCATGAAAAAAATAAGAGTGGCATGTCATAAATGAATAGCTTCTTATCTATGTGCTTGTATTTATTTTGTTAAAAAATCTATTGGTTTTTTCAATCAATGGTCTTGGTACTTGCTAAATGGTTGATTAGATTGCATCCTGAAATTTAGAGTATTTTGGATTGATAATTACATCTTTAAGTTAATAATTCTACTTGATGTTTTGTTATAAATAAGATTTCAGGATTTGGTAGTATGAGTACCTATTTACCATCTTTCAAGTCTTCTCTCTCTTTGTTCCTCTATGTTAGCATGATAATAGTTATTTTACACTATCCTTTAAGTATTACTAACAAGGTTACTTTGTTCTGCGCCCCTTTACCTCTTGGATTTTGAAGAGGCAAGAAAAGAACAAGAAAATGAGCAGAAGTGGGAAGAAAATTTTGATTTTCTTTTTCATTGTTCAGATGTTTAAAACCAAAGGGAAAGATAGCCTGAAACAGTAACATTCCTCACATCTGTGCAACTAAAGTTAGACTTGGAGAGTTAATACATTTTCACATTTTTTTTTATCTTTACTTTTTCATTTGGAAAACTGCATAAGATCCCCCTGGAACGCCTCAGTATGAACTAGCTAACATGTAGGAGCTTTCAAATTGTTAAAGCTGGCTACTTCATAACATGAAGTGTCTGCGTTTTGTTCCCTGAAAAGGGAAAGGGGAAAGAAAGGAAAAGAGAGCTGTCAGCTTTACTTTCTTTCCCCTTCCTTTTACTCTTATTTCTCTCAATCGTGATACTATTCCTGAATTTGGTGCTTTAAAGATGTTTTGGATCTTGAACATTCGAGCTTTTGGATTTTTTGAAAGGAAAGATGCACGAGTTTTGTAGCTTTGGCAGTTATTAGAATTATCTTCACTCAATGTGTAATCTGGATATTTAAGAAAGCAAAAACGGGTAGAATAGGAAAGAACTGAAAAACATTTGGCTCATATTCAGTTACTTAAACTTTATGATCTGTACCCTTTTAATAGAAAAAGCTTCCATATTAGTAGGTTATTTAGGCTTCTTCTATTAGTAGGTTATTTTCATGCCTTCCAGAAAAAGGTAGGTTATTTTAATGAATGTTATCAGAGGGTGAGATCATTCCTACTAAGAAAAGTTGCTACAGCCCACTTTTATGCCTTGTACAATGGACACAACTCACCGGGACGTGAAAATGTTATGGAATTATGGTGCAAGTCTTTGCATTCTATGTAATTTTCTGAGCAGAGTTTTTCTATCATTTAGTGTGTTTTGCTTCTGATTCCGTAGATGACCAATGGAAGGCTTCCTGTTCCTGCACAGAGACCAAATGGAACAGTATCTTCTACTTCATCGGTATGCTTTTGTCTTTTTCTTTTGGTGATTCTGTTATTCATATTGGTGCATTCTTGTTATTGTGATATCTAATACATGATTCTATTATCTGCAGTCAATGCCTCATTCTCAGAGTCAAACTGTCGTAGTAGAAAATCCTATGTCTGTTGATTCGAGTGGGAAATTGGTAATTACTATTGCTTTTCTGTTTTGGGTAGTTTTGGATGCACATAAGTCTTATTATTTTAATCCCTATACATTTTTGTTCATTATTAATTCTTATACACTATATACTTTTCTTAAAGCCCTCACCGGTGAATGAAAACACTTTCTTTTAATGGTTTTTAAGGATTAAAAATAAATAAATTTAAAATAGACCAATTAAAAAAATGGGTTTGGGACTATGGGCCTGTTTAGATGAACTGCTTTAACGTAAGTTCTTCTAGGGGAGAAAAATAAGAAGATAAAAGTTATTTTAATTTCTCCATTAGTTAAAATTAGTTTATGTTAAAGTTAAACATAAAAAATTAGCTAAGCTATATCGGAGAACTTCTGAAAATTAGTCCATGTATAAGTTAATTTTAGTTTCTCGAAAAGTTAATCTCAATTTTTCTTATTTCTTTCTCTAGAAGTAGTTTGTGAAGAAGCTCGTCGAGAGAGACCTAAAAATTATACTTAAGCCTATAATTCTTTTACTTCATTTCACTATTTTTTCTGTAATTTTTGGTCAAAGCAAGATTTATACTTATAAGAATTTGATGTCACAGGTGAGCAATGTTGTTGTGGGCGTTACAACAGATAAGAAATGATACTCATCACATTATTATGTTATATAAGTGTAAATGGTCATTATTTTACTCATCATCAGCTGCTGGAGCTTGAAGATATTGTTCGTGAATCTAAAATTGCTGCAATAGAAGTATACATTTTATCCAGTATGAATTTTAGACTGGTGGATCTATTTTATGTTTATGCATACGAGGAGAAGAAATGGCACAAAATTTGTCTTTGAAGTGATTGCCAAGGACCACCTTTTGCTGCACTTGTATCATAGGTCTTTCACATCTCGAATTAGAAGTCCTAGATGCCAACTTGATTGCATATTCAGTATGTATGCTAATAATAGTTTTATTATGCAAGAATATGCGTATATAGACTCTGATAAGAACCTGCTTCTCCATTGTGTGTCTAATGAAAGATAGCAAAGTCTATGTATAATATACCTACTCTGCCATGTTTCTAATACAGTTACTGGATTGCTCAGTTTTTTTACGACGGGGTGCCAGCTTTATATGCTGTCAATGGAAATAATGTTTTGTGGACACCTAATGCTACTTTATACTTTAGGATAGATAGAAATAGAACATATCTGACTTGTACTTTTGTTGTATCTGATTTTAATATAACTATGATAAACTTAAGCTTAAAGAAAACCCTTTAACATAGCAAACACCTAAACAAATAGATTATACCATAATTATATTTAACTTCTTCACATTTTGAATAAAAATAACAAAATATATGATTCACCTTATCCATTATCAAAACATTACTACAATTCCCTTTAAATTATTTTATTTATTGAAGCAAATTTCATAATATGTTCAACTTCATCTCATACTTTACTCCAAAACTTATAATTCATTGCAATTATAAGAAACAATTCATTACACATTAATATCAAGCATTTGAAAAAAACACATACATTTTGGAATATGTCATCAGTGTGAGAACAAGTTGAGAATTACACTATCTGCAATTTTTTCATATTTATAGAAAGGTTGATTCAAAGTTAACACAACCTTCTAGATTGGCTAATCTAAATTGGTAAAAAAAACCTCCTATAATGCTCAATCTAGAATAGTAACAATAGGGGTGCTTTTCACATATAAGGTCATCAAGAACTTTCATTCTTGTTGCTACAAATTGTACTATCCAAAATGCAACATTTGTTCTCTAAAACATACAACACAACAAAAATTTTATCCCGAAATTTATTTTGGATTGATCTTATTGGAAGACTTCTTGATAATGAGATTTAGAAAGAAAGAATCGATGTTGAGAAATCACCATAAACACTCTAAATGGTTTCCAAACAATATCATAATCACTTATCCACACACATATATGTATTGGACTATCAATAAACGTTCAGCAAACACTTTTAGTCATCAGCGTCAACCACAACCATTAGAGAAAAAGTAAATGCCCTCTCTCTCTCCAATATAATAATTTTTAAAAGGGTATATTTCTGTTAAAAGTTTTTTAAACATGCCTTACTCTGTCTAGACTCAAAGGACTAATGAATTTTGTGCGTTCTATTGTCCTTCTGCAACTAACTGGGAGCACTTGTATCACAATGTCAAACTATAATACAAAGTCAATATTAGCTAAATCCGATTTCAAATTACCTCTCACTCTGGTTGAATTTCAAGACACATTGTGATAGAAAGCTCTAGTAATTAGCTTTTGTTTGAGTTGAATAATGAAAAACGAGGAAGTGAAAAATGAAAAATAAAGAAAGAACATAGATATGAATAAAATAGCAGTGAGTTTAAATAGAGAAAAAAGGAAGAAATTTTTTATTGTAATATAATATTATTGATTTTATTGTTTCTATATATCATTATTATTATTTTAGTTATTGATTATATTTAAAAAAATATTTAAAACTAAAAATGTCTGTAGTCAATCATATATACTTTTATACTCGATTATGTAGTATTTTTAAACAAGAATTATTGAGAAAAATATGAAGTCACCGATTATGTAGTAATCTTTTGAACATGAATTATTATAGGGAAAAACGTCAGTGTGTCAACTTCTACTACATCTCTCTTCATTCTGGCATGGAATTTTGTGCTGTCTCTTTTTTCACATCAACGCAGTCTCTTATCAAAAATTAAAAAATAAACTAGAAAAAAATATTAATAAAATACTCACATATTTAACTATCCAGTCTAAAATATATTAGGAGCAGTCTAAAATATCTAAAATATCCAGTCTATTTTTGCTATTTCTTCATGTCCAAACACAACCGCATGAACTTTGTAAATTATATTAGGAGCCAATAATACAATCTCTGCATTGCTATAGTGTATACAACGATTTGTACATTAAGAAACACATAGTTGAGCATCTGTAGCAGCCAGATATTTATATTCTTCGAAGAGAAGCCAATCTCTTCTCAAGTTCTTCAACATCTTGGGATTCTTCTGATCTGCTGCATCCAAAAAGAAATTTCTCTCTTAAAATACCAGTCAACACAACAAAAAGTGTTTCAAAAGTTTTAACTGAAAGATCAATCAAGTTTTGAAGGATAATCTAATACAAAACAGTGTGGTATACCATGCAACCTATAAATCAAGTTTTAACTGAAAGATCAATCAAGTTTTGAAGGATAATCTAATAGAAAAAGTGTGGTATACCATGCAACCTATAAAAAAGGTTGAAATGTACCTTGGAGCAACATTTTCAGTATTCCTTGAAGCAATTCGCCCTTTTGGAGCAGAAGATAACTAGCATCATAAAAGTCCAGCCATCAGGATCAACATTCACAAAACTAAAGTAATGAAAGAATTAGTGCAAAGACAATGCTGTGTCCAAAACTAACCTGGGATGCAATATCCACTCCAATCTCATCAAGAACCTGTCATGAATAAAACGAAAATGTTAGAAAAAGGGAATACTTACTTATAATAGCAGGCAGTATAATTAAGAAGTTTGTTATTTATGTTCACCTGGTTAGTGAGCTCTTCTGTTTCTTCCTCAGCTTCATCTTTGTCTAAAGTTTCATCAATAGATTCTGACATCATCTCAATCTACAAATAGATTATGTTATAAACTTAAGAAGCAAAAGAAAATATCGTCAAATGCAATGGGTGGAGCCGACCTTGAATATCACAATCAAGCAGGCGCATCACAGCTGTTTGCCATAGATGCCTTTTGTTTTGCAAATTTAATAAGCACCCCCCCTTTTGTCTTTAATAAAAAATGCGCACTCTAAAAAAAAATCTTTTCCAGCTTACTGGAAACTAGAACACGGTGATAATCTATTATTTAAAAAATGAAAACACTAGTGTTTTTCAAGAGTAACTTCCCTCGAAAGCACCCTCTTAGCAGTTTGCAGCAACACAAAAACTACTGAAACACGAAGCCAATATTTTTCATGGATAGATACTTGAGTTTTTGGTTGCTTCTACTTAATCCTTGAGTACAACTTGTCTACTGCCTAGACCTAGCCTCAGTTATTACCCTTTGTTTCCAGCTGAAAACTAAAAGCTTAATGACTGCTGCACATTAAATTGTATCCATAGTCCTCAGCTTCATTGTTTTCGTTCCTATTTTTTTTACATATGTTTTTCTTCATTCAACTGTTATTTTATTGTTGTTCCTTCAATCAATCTTCTAGTTAAATATATTGTTATTAGATATTGATAATGAAAATGACTTTTTTCTCTATTAACCACCATGCCCTCCCTTAGATGGACCAACCATTGAAAAAACACTGAACAAGAGAATTTAAATGAGACTTGCTACTGTAATGCCAACCAATAGACAGAAATGTTGATCCTTCTAACAACGTCTAACAATAACGACATTGTTCAGACAAACAGGGTTAAATGCTACCTAATGAAGACCAAACTGGATCATAGTTTAAATTAAAAGGCTACCACTATGCATGAAACTTGCATGATTAAAAGGGTAAATTACCGTCATGTCCAATTGTGCTGATTGCTTTTGGAATTCTCTGATCACTTTCACCTGTTTTGCCGGCGCCATTTGCTGAGAAGAAAAAATGCATCGTTTTTAGTCATGTCTGGAAAAAATCCATCAATTTCACAAAAGAATCTCACATATATGAACCTTTGAATCAGTGACAACACAAAATTGTTGAGAGAGCCACTATAGCTTACAGTCAATATATCCAACGGGAGCTAAGTAACTTTTAACACAGGATCTTATTATGCTCAGTTTGCTTCCTTGGAAATGGCATTAGTCAAGTTCAAGACTTTTGGCCTTTAAATGTTCAAGACTATATTCAGATTGTTTTAGTGTCAAGGAAAGGGAGCTTGAATAACAAACTGATTGCATTGCAAATTTATTACCAATAAATAAAAGAAATGCATTCCATAATTTGAGTGATATGACGCAGAATCAGTTTGGGTAACATACCTTATTCATTGCCACCATTGCTTTAGTTGCACCCTTCATTCCTGTGGAGATTGAAGTGCTTGCATATAATGCCTGCAAAAGAAATTTGGAAATTGTGAAAAATTAAAAATCCTGTTATCGTTAGAAACAAATCACATACCAAATCACATACCTGTGTGTGAGTTGCTACACCCCTGATCTGAGCACGACTTCCCTGCAAATTGGTTATCTGTTGACGTAACCTAACCAGTTGACGAGCTAAGATTTTGGTGGCAGCCTGTAACCCAACACTTCTTTATTCAGTATTCCTATGTTGCTAATATCATGAACATCAATCAAACAGATTCATACACACAAAACACGCACATATAACAGTATCGTAGAAATAGGTACATAATATTACTTATGAAGCTAGAATTAACATATAAATTACTCTGTTGAATGGCATAAACTAATACACTATCATTCCCCAGCAGACTAATGGTGGAAAATACACCAGTGAACTGGAAATCCAAAGTGAGATGAAACCATAGATATACAACAGATTAAAAGATAATTATCAATATCATATTGTCTATAATCTGTGGAGCACATATAGACACAAAAAAGCATGGTTTTTTATGGCTCATAAACAATTGCGGAGGAGATGCATTTAAATGAGAAACGTACTTCATTTCCTGTTTTTGCTTCTCTCTTAATTTCTGCCACTAATTTTTTTTCCTGCAATTAACAAGGTAGTGAAGCACTAAAAAGAAATATGAAACAGAAAGAAAATCACTAAAAAAGGCACTGTTATCATTATGTACCTCCATTTGAAGTGATGTTATCTCTCTTTCAATTCCTACAAGGGTGAACGAAAGAAAAAGGAAACAAACATAAGTGTCGCCTTACGGAACTATGAACTGAATTTGAACCCTTGGTATTTTGTACCAATTTTAAAAATAACATAAGTGTACATCCCAAATATAAAAATAATAAGAAAATGAAGAGAAGAAAACAGAGAAGAACAATACACATGAGTGCGGATGCATTAAAATTAGAAAACAATATCGAATGCCAAGGCTTACTAATTACTACTAATATTTTTAAACGTACAGCCACATATGACATAGACCATTAGCGACATCCAACCTATGTTGATGCCGATGTTTGGAAAGACATTCTTTAAGAAGAAATAAATATGTAATTTGAGTATTATTTTGGTGTCCATCTTTTGTCTTGATCCTACCCATCAAGCATTTCAATAGCTTCTGGTTAATTTTTTTTATTAGAATGGAATTTCAAACATATATTATGGAATCCACCATTAATAATGTTGGAGATCCCACATCAACTAGATATATGGTCAAATTATGGTATAGGTGGGTACAAATCTCACCTTACAAGTCACTTTTGTGAGATTAAGTGAAACTTAAAATCCACTTTCTAAAATAGTATCAAAGCTTATCCTAGTTAGGTTTGTTGGGCTTATTGTGCCATTTGTTATCGAATCCTCTCTATTCCCACACTCGAGAGGTCCAGTCTTCAGCATGAGGGAGTACATATCCCAAACAACCAAATATACAACCAAATTATAATTTATAAATAAGTGCAAACTTCACCTTACAAGTCAGTTTTGTGAGATTAAGTTACGTTTAAAGTCCACTGTATAAGAAGTAATAACAAGTATCATACCCATCAAGCACAAACTAAAATTGTTAAACTATACATGCAGGAAATTATAAAAATCTTAGCACACAGAAAACAAAAATGATTGGTCAAAATTCAAGGTACGGGTTTTAACAGAAAACCAATTAGGGAGATATAGATTACAAGAAAACATTGAGGTAAAGACTGAACTACTTAGGACAAAAATAAAGTAGAGAAACAGAAAAATTGTTGAAAGTTGAGGTAGCTTGACTTGTGTATATCAGCCTGAATATTTTCTACTACCAATTGGTCTATTGGTCTATTGGTAGGCAATGGAACCAACTGAAAACAAATATAATGTTAGGATTTAAGATTATGACCTCCACAATAAATCAGCAGTATTTCTGTTTGATTCATATAAACAATTATGGTGGTTGAGAAGCAAAGCAATTAGCAACTTTTCACAAATAGTAAAGAAAAGAATATTTTGAAAAGATCAACCAAAAATAGTTTGCACGGGAAATTTTAGTTGTACACTACCATAAAATTGTCTGCTACATTCTCCTATAACTATATGATTTAACTATTAATTAGCTCAGGCCATCCCAACTATTTGATCACATGAAATATGCTGCCTCACACATTATATTCAAAAAGGAAATTCACTTGCATTAACACAAATTATGAGGTTAGAATTTTATTCTATTTGAGGAAAGCAAGAGTGAGGGAGAGATTACACACAGAAGTAAGGCACAGATATGGATGAAGTACCATTGTACTCAAGCAAGCTAATTCTTTGAGATTTGGAAAAAATACACATCACAACGAAAACAATCCGCATTACATGAGTTATACAAGCAGATAGTAAATGCCACAACTTCTGAATCAACAACCATTCAAGTAATTACCTCTGGTTGCAACAGCCATTTCCCTCTTACTTGACCGCAGAGCTTCTGTCATTAAAAACAAAACACCAGCAAATGAGTGCCATTACCCAGACACAATAAGAAATTCAACTCTGCAACTTCCTTTCCAACTTTCATCAAATTCAAAAAATACCACAAAATATGGACCAAAAAAAGACACCAATTCTACAGAATTAGCAGCACAAAGCCCATATGTTTTTAAAATTCCAAAGACCCGGGTGTGTCTTCTCAACAAAAACTAGATCCAGTTCTGAGAGGAAAGAAAAGTTCGAATTCTGAACGCAAATCCAAAACTTTACGGAAAAAGGGAAAATAAAACAATGTGGGAAATTTTGAAAGAGGAAAAAGAGGAAAAAAAAAGGGATGCACCTTTGGGTGAGGTTTTCTTCTTGAATATGTTCATGTTGGCGTTGATCTTGGAGATGAGAAAACCCTAATTGAAGAGGGAGCAGAGTAGAAGGAGACACAGTGTGAAGTGAAAGTAGCAAAGACAAAGAAAGTGAGGAGAAGAAAGGAAAAAAAGAATGCCTCGAGGAGCGTGCCACGTGTCCACTATCCAACGGTTCTCCTCTAAGTAGCCGTTACACCTTTGGTTGAGTCAAGTGCAAATAGTGTTTCTAGTTTTTTATTATTTTTTTTCAGTCCGTTGGGAATTAAGATACTTCCTCAATTTAATAATTATTTTTTAGATGCTTTATTTAAATATTATTTTTGAGACTGCTCAATTTAATTATCAGTGCATCCATGATATAATTTGTTATATTGTATATCATATGATAATCTTGTTAATTTTATAGTTACTATTTTAAAAATTATTGGCGTGATGATTTTAAATTAATTGTTAATGTAAATAATTAATATTGACAAATAATGAAAATAAAAATCAATAATTTCTACAAGAGTTTATGTATTTATTACATAATTATTATTGGTAAACAAGATGTAGGTAACATATTGTGTTTTAAAAGAAATATAGAGATTTCATTTGTTAAATTTCTAGGAGAACCAGTAATTAATTATATTTGCTATAAGATAGACAGATATAATTCAATTTTCTAACTTGAAAAAAATATTATAAATATAGAAATAAGAAATTAATTTTATACAATAAGAGATTGTTATAATATGATCCCATCTAAAT
>Ga0123340_1003120_pt1 | contig 15381 bp, 10 predicted proteins | sample SirMexnodulemix_FD_89961 | JGI IMG/M metagenome (GOLD analysis project Ga0123340, IMG submission 89961) | Root nodule microbial communities of legume samples collected from Mexico - Siratro Mexico nodule mix | ecosystem: Host-associated > Plants > Roots > Nodule | place: Mexico: Nepantla... | reverse complement strand
CATTAAATGCTTTTATAATTTTTAATATTTTCATTAAATATCATTTAATAATCTTTTATCTTGAGTAATTAATAGTGTATGCAAATATATAACATTCACTTAATATTGAATATCTTGTAGTTAATGTAAAAGAATATTTAAAATAATACTCCTTCTACTGTTTAATATGCTTTCACTGATTTGCGCGCCACAGACGGGAGTCATGTGTTCCTTGAATTTATTATATTTATCTTGAACACTTTCATATAAATGCATTATGCTTTTGTACAAAAAAGTAATTGCATTATTTATATATATACGTGTTTAGCAATTGTCCAAGTGCTAAAATACACTGTACAATGTGTTACAGAACCTCTTTATTTTTGACAACGATGTTTTATGTTGTTGAATTAAAAGAGTTACAATAATAGCCAAATCATTATTGATGATCAACTATGCTTGATTCATTTATTTCACCAAATACATTTTGTTTTAAATGCTCATTCTTTGTACTTAATATACGCACATTTGTGGTATGTATACGGATACGAACATACATACATATTCATATACATATATAGTATATATATATTGTATATATATAGTATATATGCTTAATATGATTGAAATCATTTTGGAGAATCAGCTAGCTACAACCAATTAAAAGAAAAAAAAAAGGAGTCTACGAAAAAAATAGAAAGTTTCTTGTTCCAAAAGGACATTACCATCTGTTAGAACATATGTGATGTCATAACATTTCAACGTATCATGGGAAAAAGAATCAAACGTAGAATCAAGGTAGTCCTCAACGGCATTACCATGGATGATGTAATACAAATAACACATTAACAAATTATCAAGTCACGGATCATGGTCCCTTTAGAAGATAAATAAATAAATAAATATGAAATCAACGTAATGCATGGCTACTTACAAATTATAACATTTGAATATCCTTGTTGTATTTAAAAAAATGATTACCCATAAAAAAAAATGCAACCATAATTATCATTTATCCCACAGTTAATATTTGACTTGTAACGATAACGTGCAACACAATTATCATGATTGTTTCATATGTACTAATTAATAATTAAACATGGTCTTAGGTCATATTCATTAGACCTATAATTAAATCATAGTACTGGCTATAATAAGTTTATCTAGATATTATGAATATTAAAGTAATATGATATAGAAAAAAGAAAAATTGTCCGAGAAAGTAGCCATGAAAGTCGAGGAAAATTTCATCAGGTTATTTGCAAGATATGAAAATAAAATAACACTTGTTACAGAGAAAGTTATACTATTGTTGTTTGTTACAGCAGAAGATATAGAAACATGTACATATTTATCGACCACAAACAATAATAACATTCAGTAGCATTTAACCTTTTAATGTTATCCTATCCCGAACCTGTTACCATTAATAATAGTTTGTGTGTGTATGAACCATGTTTTCATTAATGCAGCATAGAGGTGTAGGATAACCAAGTCAACAAAATTTCCTACAAAATAACATGCAGATGCGTTTTCAAAGTCCAGGCTAGCATCACCTCTTTGTGTTCACACGTCAACACACTTTTTCAAAAATAAAGAAAAAAGTTCACAATTAATGATATTTCATGGTTCATTCACAAACCATATATGAGGAAATAGTTGTTGCTATTACACAGTATATGAGAAAATTGTAATTAGAAGTTCAGCAAGCGTGTATAGTTACAGTATCTGTGGTAGAGTATGTGAGAAAGTAAATCAGGTATATAGAAGCAATAGAAAGAAAGAGTTTTGGTAGCCGTCATTTGTTGCACCATCAACTCTACCAAGGGCAAAAAATTACTTACTACACGAAAGAAAAATGTCACTCTCTCTCTATCTTTTTCTTTCTCTCTCATTCACTAGCAATTACACCTCTTTGGCTCACCATTAAATGCAATTGCACCATCTCAATGCCCTCAGCAATAACTCATCGCTGCCACATTTTCTCCATCTGTTTCCCTCTTTCTCCTCCTTTTCTTTACTCCTTCAATTCCTTTGTCCTCTCCTCTTCTTTCTCCCTTCAAACCAAGCTTTTTGCCATCAAACACTCATCAAGGTCTCTATAGTCGCCACATATAAGCAACTTTTTTTCCATAACTTCTCAAAGTCTTTTTCTCTCCTATGCATCCTTCAAAAGGGTCCCTTTTTTGGCAACAAGCTTAGCCCCAAAGCAGATCTAAATACTCATCTTCTTCTAGCTAGCTATCGTCTCCAGCAATCACCATCCACTGGTAAGTGCAGGAAAACTCCAGGTTCATGGCGGTTTTGTATACGGTGGCTATACCATTCACGCAACTTCAGATCATTGTTTTCGCCGCACCAAAACGTTCATACTGTTACCAATTTTTTTTTTAAAAATTCTCACTTTTTTTTGGTGCATTTGGCTGGCTAGGGTTGCTAGAATGCAAAAGGAACGGTAGGTTTTCCATATATATATCTACGGGAAAAAAAAAGAAGCTTCGATGGATTCCCCGAGATGTTTAGCTGGCCTTTTTTTTTTTCATTTTCTGATTCTGGTTGTCTCTGGTTTTGCAGTATCAGAAAATTTGTCAACACTTTGTTTCTGTGCATTTTAATGTAGCATATACACTATGCATTTAATTATTCATTTTTTATACATGCGAAGTCAGGTTTCTGTGCCTGGGTTTTTTGGCTTATTATGTTAGTATGTTTCCTTTTTGAAGCGACCTTGTCAGAATCCAAGAAGAAACTCAACCTGTGAAGTTTTTCAACATTAAAGGGTCTCAGAAGATCAACGCAACACTGGACACCAGAGAGAGAATTGAATTCTCTAGAGTTTGAAATATGCCAGCTGGTATTATGATTCCAGCAAGAAACATGCCCTCGATGATTGGAAGAAACGGCAACGTTGGTGGCTTTGGATTATCTTCAGGGCTCTCTCTTGGCCAGGTAAGTGTGCTACCTTCGTCATTTGATGTCTTTGATAATCTCTTCTTCTTCTTCTTCTTTTTCTTTTTCTTCCTATCTCTCGAATTTACCCCCATTTTTGTCATAATTCGGTACTGATTCTGATGCCAATTGATTGATGTGTTGGGTTTGCTCAAATTGACTTTATCCTTCAAAAGGGTCCTTGTTCTTTTACAAGTCAAAATTGGTCTCAGTGTGAAGCCAAGCGAGCTCAAACTCTCTCTTGTATCCGTCTCGTTATTCGTAAAACGCGTTATTCCATCTCACTGTTTGAGGCTTTGCTCACTTTCCCCAAAAAAACCATAAACCTAGTCAAAATCCTCGTGTTTTCTGCACAACTCTTATACCAAATAATTTAAATTATACCATCAATTAGTCTCCTTATCTATGTGTCTATACATGTGAATTAGACACAAAGCCAAAAAGAAACAAAAAAAAAAAGGTTTTGCTGTTGCTGCTGTTTTATATATATATATACATATGTTGTCTCTTTGTGAGTACTACACTGTACTATATACCTCGTATTATTGTATTGTTAGATTGAAAACCACAAGGCCTCGGAATCTCAAAGATCTGTAGAAATGTTCCAGCCAAACCTGATGGAAGCTGGTCAGCTTCTCCCCCTGGACATGCCTCAGAACACTTCAGAGAGCGATGTCCCAAGAATCCGCGAAGATGACTTTGACAGTGCCACCAAGTCAGGAAGTGAAAACCAAGAAGGTGCTTCCGGGGAAGACCAAGACCCTCGTCCCAACAAGAAGAAACGCTACCACCGCCACACTCAGCACCAGATCCAGGAAATGGAAGCGTAAGCCAACCAAACACACTCATTTTTTAATGTAACTTTATTGGAAACAGAACCATACTAACAATCCTGTCCCAGCCTAACAAAACCATATAGTGGAAGCTTAGGGCTTCAGTTTCATCAGGACTCAAATTTGAGACTATTGACTAAACTGAAACAGACCCGTAACAGCTATTGAGATCAATTTGTTATTGTTTTTTTGTTTTCAGTTTCTTTAAGGAGTGCCCACATCCTGATGACAAGCAAAGGAAAGAGCTGAGTCGAGAGTTAGGGTTAGAGCCGTTGCAGGTTAAGTTTTGGTTCCAGAACAAGCGCACTCAGATAAAGGTAAAAGTGGTTTTTGGCTTTTGTTTCTTTTGTTTAAAAGTGTAAAGGAGGAACCCTTTGAGCATGTGATGCTTTGTGTTGCAGACCCAACATGAGCGCCATGAGAACACACAGCTCCGAACTGAAAACGATAAGCTTCGAGCTGATAACATGAGGTTCAGGGAAGCTCTCAGCAATGCCTCGTGTCCTAACTGTGGAGGACCAACCGCAATTGGCGAAATGTCATTCGACGAACATCACTTGAGGCTCGAAAATGCACGTCTCAGAGAAGAGGTATCACAGTTTGGAAGCTGTTCTACATTGTGATAGATGTATCAAAATAGCAAGGACTATTTATCCTGAGAAACCTTTTCTTTGTATATAAAACTAACAAAAATATTATCTTAATATTACTCCATCTTACAACTGCATAAGAATAATAATAAAAACAAGTTTCTATCATTTACACTATTTGTTAAACAAATCTTCAAAAAAAATAATTTAACAGAATTATAGTTTCATAATTATTTGTAAAAATGATAAATAAAATAGAAAATTAATTCCTAACTAGATTATCCAAATTAATAAATGTTTAATTCTTTTTAAAATGGTCTTAGATTGGCATCTTTTGTATAAGTACATCTTACCTAAACATGATTGTCTTTCATGAAATATTCATGTGTAAGATCAAATAGTCTAGTTTTTTCTTAATTCTTACATATGTTGGTGTGCATGCTCAGATCGATAGGATTTCTGCCATTGCTGCAAAGTACGTGGGGAAGCCTGTGGTGAGCTATCCACTTCTTTCTCCTTCATCTGTTCCTCCGCGTCCCCTTGAACTTGGGATCGGAGGTGGTTTTGGTGGTCAGCCTGGGGGCATTGGTGGAGACATGTATGGTGGAGCTGCAGGAGATCTTCTCAGGTCAATCAGTGGACCTACTGAGGCTGATAAGCCCATCATAATAGAGCTTGCTGTTGCAGCCATGGAGGAGCTCATTGGAATGGCACAAATGGGTGATCCTCTTTGGTTGACTACTCTGGATGGCACTACCTCTGTGCTCAACCAGGATGAATACATAAGGTCTTTTCCTCGGGGAATTGGTCCTAAACCGGCTGGTTTCAAGTGCGAAGCTTCACGGGAAACTGCCGTTGTTATCATGAACCATGTTAACCTTGTTGAGATTCTCATGGACGTGGTACGTATATATGGAGAATAAAGAAAATTTTGGCCAGACCAATTATTTTAGTCAATTTCTTCATGACATCTAAGCAACTTTGATTATGTCACAAGATATATATGTAACCATTTCCACCTGCTTATTTTCTTATCTGACATTGTTTTACTTAGATATTCTCAAAAAATGTAATTTATGGTTTCTGACACTTGTTATATATTTTGTTGTGCTTTTAAGAACAATGGTCCACAGTGTTCTCTGGCATAGTCTCAAGAGCAATGACGTTGGAGGTGTTATCAACAGGGGTGGCGGGAAACTACAATGGTGCATTGCAAGTGGTAAGTAATTTTATAGAATATAGCGTTCAAATCTTCTTATATGATAGATATGGAACTTAGTAAATTCAGTTTGTTTGTGGATGACTCATATATAAAAATAAAACTACTTGCCAATTTATATTATTATGCAGATGACAGCAGAACTTCAAGTACCTTCACCTCTAGTGCCAACTAGAGAGAGCTATTTTGTAAGATATTGTAAGCAGCATGGTGACGGGACTTGGGCTGTAGTGGATGTGTCACTGGATAATTTGCGTCCTAGTCCCTCGGCCAGATGTAGAAGAAGGCCTTCAGGTTGCTTAATTCAAGAAATGCCCAATGGCTACTCAAAGGTTAGATAGAATACAAATAAATCATCATAAAAAATTAAATCCATCACATATCTTTTTTATATCTCACTGGTTAAAAAATAACATGTCAGTAAGACAATTTTTTCCCCATTTCATGGGGTATTATGCTACTACTTTTTTTCACTAGCAAGCTTGTTTTGAACCCTCATGGATATGATGGTTGCATTTGATAAATGTTTTTGCTCTCCATGTGACTTAACATGAAGCTAAATTTTGCCCTAGGTCATTTGGGTTGAGCATGTTGAAGTGGATGACAGAGGTGTTCACAATCTATACAAGCAGCTTGTTAGCTCTGGACATGCATTTGGTGCAAAACGTTGGATTGCCACCTTGGATCGACAATGTGAAAGGCTTGCTTGTGCCATGGCAACAAACATTCCCACAGTAGATGTTGGAGGTATATATCTCATAATTTCACAATCTTCTCCTTAATTAACTTCTCTACCTTACAAATATTGTAATGTGCTTAATTAGTGATAACAAACCAAGATGGAAGGAAGAGTATGCTGAAACTGGCAGAGAGAATGGTTATAAGTTTTTGTGCTGGAGTGAGTGCATCTACTGCACACACATGGACAACACTCTCTGGAACTGGAGCTGATGATGTAAGGGTTATGACACGTAAGAGTGTAGATGACCCGGGAAGGCCTCCTGGTATTGTTCTCAGTGCTGCAACTTCTTTTTGGCTCCCAGTGTCACCAAAAAGGGTTTTTGAATTCCTCCGAGATGAGAACTCCAGAAGTGAGGTAATATGCATTACTGATCTATTCAAACTAGACAATAATTATGCATCAATGATTGTCTTCTTGTCAAATGTTCTAGCTGCATTATTGTCTACTCATAGGTTACTAGACATTGTTCTTCATTGGGTAAAATTGCCTACTTTGGTGTGTGATGTATCTCTATATTGAAATGTAGTCATAATATTTAGTTATCTTACGTCAAATTTCTAAACTAAGTTATCTGATATCAATTACTTTTATTTGCAAACATCCTTTTCAAAGTGTCCAAAGACAAGTGATCATGTAGGCCATGAAACTTTGTTCATTATTTTATGTCATTTGACTTTTTTACCAATTAATTTTAACTGATAATTAGATCTAATTTCTTAGTAAATTAAATTTGTAAGTTTGTTAGACTTTGTGGACATGACATCCATCTGCTATTATAAATCATCCTTGATTTTTTAATTAAGAAAAAAAAATTGTGGGCATTCATATCTTATTTATTATTGTATCAACTCACGCACACAATATATATATAAATTGATGTAATTACACCAAAAAAATTCCAAAAAAAAAAAACATTTATATCTGACTAATAATGCTTCTACTCTGAAGTTTGTCATATAGCATGGTATGCATTTTTATTAAAAAAAATAGTAAAGAAGTTAGAAAATGGGAGACTAATTGGAGATTTTTCAAATTTAGAATTAGAAGTAAAATAAAATGAACAAAAGGTATGGAATTTTTAATAGTTTTTTTCTTCACTTAGAAAAGTGATACACTTTTAGTAAGTTTGTTTTCAGACACTTGCAAAGTTTTGCATAAACTTTGTTATATTTATAACAATTTTTCTAATTTATTCAGATCTGTACAGATTTGTACAAATCTTGTAAGGATGGAGAGATAATAGGTGTTGGATAAGCAATTCAAACATGATAATATCTATATATAGTTAGTTTTTGAATTAATATTATCTTTTCTTCCCAATGAAATCTGTTTATTTTATTATTCATCTAACTTTTTAAACTCTTTGAAATAAGTGGGATATTCTTTCTAATGGAGGAGTTGTCCAAGAAATGGCACACATTGCCAATGGACGAGAAACTGGAAATTGTGTCTCTCTACTTCGAGTGAATGTAAGTTGATCATACCTAATTAAGAGTCACAGTTACTATTCATCAATTTCATGAAATTTTTCTCTTCTGTAATCAAATTAAGATCAAAAGCGAACTATATAATATATGTTTACCATGTTGCAGAGTGCGAATTCAAGCCAGAGTAACATGTTGATATTGCAAGAGAGTTGCGCAGACTCAACAGGATCATTTGTGATCTATGCTCCTGTAGATATTGTGGCAATGAACGTGGTTCTGAATGGAGGAGACCCTGATTACGTGGCCCTTCTTCCTTCAGGATTTGCTATTCTCCCAGATGGCACCACTGCACATGGAGGAAGCATTGGTGACACTGGACATGGTGGATCTCTTTTGACTGTGGCCTTCCAAATCTTGGTTGATTCAGTTCCTACAGCAAAGCTCTCTCTTGGATCTGTTGCCACTGTTAACAACCTTATTGCCTGCACTGTTGAGAGAATTAAGGCTGCTTTATCTGGTGAAGTTGCTTGACCTAAGGGTAGGTAAGAATATAACTAACACTCCTATCAACACATCATACACACTCTTTTTGTATTGCATTTTACTTTGACTTTAACATGCATGTATTATCCATGTAAAAGTTTTCATTGCACTTTCCTATATTTTGGTTCTCATCTTCTTATTTTACTAATGGTTTGTTTATTGGTTAACTTGGATGCAGTTTTAGAAGAAGGAAAAAGAGGAGCACTGCATTTTGGAGAAATGGGAAGGTGTTGGGAACTTCGGCTTATAGAAAAAAAGGATGAGAAGTCAAGAGCGCACCTTGCATGATCCTTTCTTAACACTCAACACGGGAGGATTAAGGTTCGGGAATTGACTTCCATGGGAATAGTAAATGGTGTAAGAGCATAAATCAATGAAGACCACACTTTTCTTCACCTTCCAAGACTGCATATTTATAGTTGTTAATGTTACCTTTTCATGTTTATTACTATTAGGTTGTAGCTTTCAGCAACCTCTCATGTTCCTTCTTCAGTAGTTATTATTTGTGTTTCAGCTCAAGCACCAGCACTATAGCTAGTAATTGGGAAGCTGTAGTGGTTAAATTATCACTACACCTGTTTGACCCTTCTAAGGTTTTCAAATGAATGTTTCTTCCAATTTGTCAAGTCATCTCTCATGCTTTTTTATTTTAGTTTCCATAACCTATGTGTTTTAATTTATTTAAAAAATGTTTGGGAGGAACTATCAATATCATAAAAAAAAAATGAATGGATAAGTTCCATTAATTAGCAGCTTAAGGACAAGTACTGAATGATACTTTCTGAAAGATAAAATAACATGATTAAAGTTCCTCCTTTCAATTTTAAGGTATATTTTTAAAATGTATGTGTATATAAAAAAATAAAAGATAAATAATTAAGTAGAGTAACGAAGAAATTGTGTATGTTCTAATTATGCACAAGATGTATTACTGAAAGTCAATAAGTAAATATGTGATTTTGTCTTGCTATATGTCACAATGGGGCAGCTGCTAATTGGTACATTATTCTCAAAAATCTTTCAGAACACAAAAATCATACATTTCACAACATAAAATAAATTATATACATATATTATTTGATCTCATTTGGTTGATGTCCGTAATACTCTAGTTATATATGAATTGTCATTCCAATTGAAATTTCCATTCTGTAACATGTGATGTTGTTTCATGCAATTGCATATAAATATTTTCAACGTGTCATAGTTCGAGCCGGGTTTTGGATTTTGGTTCTTGCCACCAATACTAGACCAGATTTATTGTCATTCCTGCTTTGTGTGTTCTTGTAACAATTATATCTCCTACTCTGTTACGATCTCTTCCTTTTTCACTTTATGCCTTGTTCTCATTTTTGCTTTCACTGAAGTAGCACTTTATATGCCTTTTAAAACATAGAACATACCTTCCTTGCTCCTTGCTCCTCCAGACATTAGTTAGTGGTAGTTTGCATGTAAACAAAGTTGTAACTGTAAGATTTTGAGATTTGGTTTAGAATTGATTAATTGGGCAATGTGAGAAAAAATTGATTGAGTAAGGTTTTGGGTATTAGTGATTTCAATAGTTAAAAAGAAAGATGAGAGAGAGAAGAAATTGGTTTGATATATAATATGAAATGTTTACAAGGATGGGTGATGGATGTGCTCACCTAAGATTACTTACTTTCTCCACAATGCTAAGCTACATATTTATAGATACCTAAGGTAGGTGGAAGACTTCTCTAGATTATTCTTTACAAAATAAGACTAGACTTCTCTATATTATTCTTTCTTAACTTTTGAGATATTTTGTGAGCATCAAATATTTTAATAGTAACTTTAATAGTTAATTCCTTCTCTGTGCAATTGTAATACAATACACCTCCTCACTACACTCCATATACTTAATAACATCATGCTTAGTAGCACTTGTGTTGTATTAGTTATAGTTCTACTGACTCAATCCTTCACACAGAGAATATTACTTATCATATTGTGTCATCTAAGTTAAAGACTTAATGCAATGTAAAGGGTAATAGTACCAATCGCTATATGTGAAATTAACCCTACGGGCTTTATACTTTATCTACCATCATCCTTGAAGTTGTGCCAAACAAAATATTTCATCTATATCCACTCTTCTTTCTTTGACAACAATGTTGTTTCTATGACTTTATATCTCTCATATAACTGTTAACCACATCCCTTTTCACACCAAAGTTAAGTACTAAGTCCTATTAGGTGAAAACTTTGAAAATAGTTAATTATATCATTGTGTCTAGTAGTACATACCCTCACCCAACTATCACATTTGTCTCACACCTTTTTCATAATATCACAATTGATGAGTAAGTGACCAGTTGTCTCCTTCTGATTTGAAAAAGAGGACAAAATAAACTTTCTATTGTTATTCCTTTTTAACCAGGTTCCTCTTTTGTGACCAATCAGTATTACTCTTGAGGTAAAAACTTGTGTTGATGGTATAACTTTTTAGGCTCTAAAAACTGATTAAATAAGTGGGTGTTTAGTTCAGTATTGAGTTATGCAATGCCTCATAACCTTAGCTAACAGGGTATACCCCGTGATCTTCATCTAACCAAACCTAAGAATCTCTATCCCTTCTTCTCCACTATGCTTGTGACATTAATTCTAACAACTCTTGTTCCTTTTCAAATTCCCAAATCAACCAGTCTCTTCTCCAAATTAGGTTTCATTTCCACTTGTCATTCTCCCATTCCCCTGGTTCTTTGACCAAACTCTTCTAACACTATGAAATTAAATACAATCTAGGAAACTTTTCTTTTAGTGATTTAAATTAAATATAGGAAATTTAATTAAGCGTCATGTCTACATAATAAACATAAATCTCTCTACCACTAGGACACTTAGACCCTAACACCTCCCTCCACAGTCAATGTGTTTCCATACCAAGTCTCCATTTCCACTTTGCTAACATAGTCATATTAAATTTGTTTATATCTTTTATACCCATACCCCCTTCCTCCTTAGGTTTGCATACTTTTCCCCCACTTCACCTATGATATTTTCCAACCCTTGCTACCCGAGCCCCATAAGAAAATAGTCTATATTATTTTTATTTCATAGGGTTTATATAAAATGAGATGTAAAACAGTGGCAAGAGGAAATCACCCATCTTATCAAGCATATGCATCCTGCAAATTATAGCACTCTACCTTTCCATTTAGATAGTTTACTCCCACATTGTCAATAATCTATTTCAAAAATTATACTCTTCTGGGTCCCTATAATCATTCCAAGATATTAAATGGTATAGACATATGATTACAATTCAAGGTCCTAGAATAATGGTATTACACAGCCTCCTCAACACCAGTGGTACTAAGCTGATTCTTCTGGAAATTGACCTTTAGGCTAGATACCAGTTCAAAAAAACATCATAGGATATATTTTGTTGTCAAAATACTTTGGTAATTTGGCTCACAAAAGAGTAGTGTATCATTCTTTTTAACTTGTTTTCACTCCCTCAAGTGATTTTTTTCTCTTAACTTCCCTTACTAATTTCACAAGTTTCTCTGCAACAATTAGAAACAAGAATGACGTTGTTGGGTCACCTTGTCTATGGCCTCTCTCGGGTTTGAATTCCTCTTACTACCATTCACTAACATTGATATTGTAGAATGTTCCAAACATGTTTTTATCATTTTATCCATTTACTATTAAAGCTCAATCTACCTATCATATTATAAGGAAATCCCAATTCACAAAATCATAGGTCTTTTTATAATCCACTTTCACTATGACACCTCTTTTCTTCCCATTCTTTAGCTCATCAAAAGTTTTATTTGCAATCAAAATATTATTCAATAGGTCTGGTCCACTTAAGAATGATGATTGACTATTAGCCTAGGGAGTATACTCTTTATCATATCTGTCAAAATCTTGAAAAAATTTTATACAAACAATCCACTAAGGGGGTTGTCTTTCTTAGGCACTAATGTAAAAAAATGATGCATTACATCCTCTAAGAATGTATCTGGAATATTGGAAACATTGAATTACTTCTATCACATCACACCTAATAATCTCCTGATTACTCTTAACAAAATGAAAATTATAATTATTAGGATCATGGATTTTTGTTTCACATTGAATAATAGCCTCAAGTATTTCTTGTTCTGACACATCTCTACACAATTGTTCACTCTTTACTACAGAGATTGACCGGAAATTAGCACCTTCTAAATTCAACCCTGGGTCAAGATCGGCTGAGAATTTGTTTTCAAAGTATTCTTTCACTTTCCTTTTCACCCAAAGTGACTCCTTACATCATTCCCCATTTATTTCTAAACCTTTAAGCTCATTGAGAGTTTCCTCTTCAAGGTTGTTATCATATCCCTTTGGTATATGTCAACTATTTCTTTAATGAATTGTTATTTTTTGACTTTCCTACAAGTGAAGACCTTTTTATTTTGTTGTTTTATATATCTTTTTAGTCTTTTAAACTTGTCCTTTATTATATCAATCTATTTTCACAGTAGGATAGGACTCCCAACTCTTTTTAACTATTTTCATTTCCTAAAGCTGGCTTACTGATACCACACATTAAATGTCCTAAATGGCTTAGGTCCCTAACCAATATTTCTATTCTAATGATCAAAGCACAATGATTTGAAACTTACCTATTCAGTATGTACTATTTAGTCCTTGACAATGTCTCAACCATTCATGCACCACTAAGACTCTATCCAATCTACTCTTAGTAATATCATTAAGTTTATATTATATGCACCTCTTTCCAATGAATGATAAATCATGTAGTTCACATCTATCAATAAAATTATTAGAACTTATTTATCTAGTGCTACTTGATTACTAGTTTCCTTATCTCTCTTTTCATTAGAACTTTTTATTGCATTAAAATCACCAATCACCCACCATAATTGACAAGATTCCCTTTAAATTATTTGATCTCTTTCTTGATATTTTTTTTTTACTATTTCACTTACTAAAATGTCTTATGTTTTTAATCAGAATTTATGATTAATTAAACTGTTTTACACTGTTTTAAAAATTAGCTTGGACCGATTAATTAGACTAAGAACTAATAACATAATTTGTCTGAAGTTGCTAATTAGATGAGAAATGTCTCTAACTCAATTTGAACTAGTAGTTTCATAGTTAAAGCAATGAATTATAATGATATCATGATGCGTTTATTAACTTTTTATAATACAAACTTAAATTAAATATTTTTATAATACAAACTTAAATTAAATAGAACGACAGAGTCATACTCAAAACAGGGAATTGTTCAATGGGTTAACTTACCATCCATCATCATAATTTATCTAGTTTGATTATTATCCATTAGTCCGAACAGTATTAACTCTTTAATTCAGAATTTCAAATGATTTTTATTTTTCAAACATTAATTTAAGAATGTTTGATTGAGAGATATTTAGAGTTCTTCTCACCACATGCTTAATGGAAATAAAATTTCTCCTCCAAGTGATGTATTATGAGATGTAATCATCATTTGGTTGAAAATATCCCCAATTAATGGAAATGTTTTGTGTTAGAAAATAATAAAGTTAAATAAGTTTTCTTGTCCAACAATTTATCATGATAGAGTGTACCTAATGATTTTGACAATTGCAATTGACAACAAGTCTTAACGGTATATCTTGATTATATAAAAACTTTATTTTTTATGTTTGTTTAATATGTTTTTTAAATTATTTAACTTATATTCTAAAAATACTTACTAGCAATATATATTTTTTTATTTGCATTGGATTTGTGTTGGGCTTGAGGCGTCGGAGTTTAAAAGGAATTTTGCTTTTCACACCTCCGTTTTTACTTATACCCTCTATTCCCTTTTCTGATATGTTCGTTTTCTTCAGTATTCTTTCTATAAACTAATTTATGTGGAAATGAAGGTTGGTATAAGTTTCGCATAATTTTTTCGAAATATATTTATAAAATTTTAGAGACCAAAATATAATTTTAGGTGTTGATGGATGTTCTAGAATTTAATTTGCGGAATGTCATAATACATTAATAACTCTATTATGGAATGTATTTTTAGTGTTTATAAATTCTGAAAACAAAAATTGGAATGTATTTCTAATAAGCAGAAAATGAAATTCTGGAATATGTAAACATTTAAAAAATATAAATATTTCAATAACTTCATTGATATTTCAGGAATTGACACTCAACGAAAATAATATCGAATAATACGAAAAAAGTAAATAGAAATAATTAATCGGTACACCTAATGGGATATTTTTTAATTTAATAAAATATTTATAATATTCTTTATTTTAAATTTTTTCAATTTTGCATCCCAATAAATACTATTTAAAGATTATATAACAAAAAATTTATATTTTCTTGAAATTTGAAAATGACCTTTAAACAGAAACGAAACATATTTTAAAAGATGTAGCACTTACAAATTGGAAGAAGTAATACGTATTTTTTCTATACTCATTCAAATAACTATTTTCAAAGTAAGAAGGGTTTGTGTTTCCTTAACCAAGTGGTTTAAGCCTATGATCTAGCTAAAATCTTTGAGGGATTTCCTAGGACAGTAGTCAAAACATTTAGAATTGTTTGTCCCCTTACACTATTACCTTGTATATATATCATAGGTCCTTCTTTATGCTATAATCTTAGAAACAATAATGTTTTTTTAATTTCCTTTATTTTACTTTTTCTTTTGCCTTCTATTCATCTATCCTCGGTAACTTTGGCCAAATTGGTAATGAAATTTTGTCTTTAATTATTATTAGGTCCAAATCCTAATTTAAATAATTATAATAGAATCCTCATGATTGCTCAAATTTAGACCGACTAAATAAGATCCCTAATCTTTAAATTAAGAAGATTGACTATAACTTCATCTTTTTAATTATGTTTGATACTTATCATTGTGATTTATGCTAGATCAACAACTCTTGAAGGAAGACAATTTTTAAGAGATGTAGAGGCATAACTCTAACATATGTTTTGATCGATATTCATTGAAAAAACCCTACTAACATTAATTTAAAATAATCTTAGTTTACACTAAAAAAACTATATTTAACATTAATTTTAAATAACATTTTAATTAACATAATATAAGAAATAATAT
>Ga0123340_1003119_pt1 | contig 15383 bp, 8 predicted proteins | sample SirMexnodulemix_FD_89961 | JGI IMG/M metagenome (GOLD analysis project Ga0123340, IMG submission 89961) | Root nodule microbial communities of legume samples collected from Mexico - Siratro Mexico nodule mix | ecosystem: Host-associated > Plants > Roots > Nodule | place: Mexico: Nepantla... | reverse complement strand
GATCTGTCTTCACTTTTCATGCTTTGAGCTTCTAAAAGATCAAGTAATCAATATATTGTAGATAGCACGTTGTCAATATGCCATATAGTTACATGTTTAGCTTATAAATGGTCCTAAGCATCAAAAATATAAAAACAAAAGGCTTACAAGTAGCCTATAAACTACAACTAGGCAGTACTTCCCACCATTGACAAAGGGTGGAGAAGGAGTAATAATACAAGTGAGAGAAGAGATTCATAGTATTAATTTATCATATCATTCAGTAGTTTAAAGAACCCACAGTTGTTATCCCAGTGCTTATACTTCTAGGATCCTCATGGCCTGCATAGTCATCACACACGCCACTAGAGAGCCTCTGAATTGGGACTGAGTTAAGAAGCTCAAGGTCATTGTTGCCCATTTGCTGCACTTCCTGAGGGGAAAGTATCTTGATGCACCCTACACTATTTACAAATTCCCTGTTACACCAAAAGATCATGTATGAAAGTAAAGATGTCAGAACAGAAGCCTGGTCAATTGGTCATTTGCTTCACAAAATGTAAAGAGAGAAATGAAATCCAGAATATACAAGCAACCACCACCACTATAAGGATAAGAACAGATTGTAAACAATGAAGATTGTCTAAGCAGATATTCTGAAGTGCCATGGGATTTCATTTAGAAAGAAAAGAAACCAAGAATACTTACGGCCATGGGCCATCACCGAGGAGAAGAACATCATTCTCTTGGTCAACGAATACAAGCTGCCAGCCTGATCTCACAGGGTCCTCCAACTAACCTTCAAGGCCAAACATGCGAGCAAGCTCACTGCGTAGCTCATGGTAGCTGGTGAATTTTGTGATATCCAATGATCTACCAAAGGACCCCGACTTGTAAACCTGTCAAAATTATATGTATGGCATAAAAATCAAGACTAATAATTGGCCACTTGTGAATCAGAAAAGCATAGCAATGAGAAAAAAATGAAACATTTAATTTGAAAGAAAATACACCCACTGGAAAAGCTCACCTTCACAAAGGTTTTGATCGGTGGGTTTCCTTGCCCTCCATTTTCTGGGGTTTGCAGGAAGCCCGCTTCACCAATATTGTGCGTCATTCCAGGATTCATTGAAGAATCAGTGCCTGTGGTGTTCAGGTAATTAGATGATTGGAAAGGTATAGTTTGTGGGCCGCTGTTGCTGCTAACTCCCTTAAGGCTTGACAACCCATTATGCATTAGCAGTGATGAGGGCTCTATATTTACTCCAAACAAAAGATGATTTTGCGGATCAGTGCTTCCTTCTATAGCACACTCCCTACTAGGAAAGGGTGGCAATGTGATTGCATTTTGAGCCATGGTACTCTGTGGTTGCCCTAACTGCTCCACTTGAGGCAGAACACATTGAGATGCCCCAGAAGAAAGGAGAGGATCCACCGCAACACGCTTGGAGGGCGGCCATGCAGTTGAAGGTTGAACAGGAACCCAAGTGGTTCTAGGAAGATTGAGAAGGTGAGATGTTTCATCCTGGGAAAATGAACCCAAAATACTATGCAGGGGAGAAACAATAGCATTAGTCACAGGGTTTCCGTTTGAATCAGAAAAACTTTGCTGATGTCCCAGTGAAGAGATAGCTTGCATGGGTGGCGATTGAGATTGAGGTGCTGAAACAAACTGAGACATTGTAGAGACAGCACTCGGAATCTGTTGATGATCAACCACTTGTTGCTGCTGTTGTTGCTGCTGTGGTTGTTGTGATTGTTGCTGCTGCTGTTGCTGCTGTAGAAGATGATGCTGATTCTGATTCTGATTATTGAATGAGTGCTGATGCTGTTGAAAATGTGTTAGAGATTGAGCCTGAGATTGAGATGGATGTGGTATTTCTTGACCATTTGGAAAGGACTGCTGGGATTGAGACTGCTGCAAGATTTGAGTGTGCACTAAGGTAGAAGTCCTATTCAGGAAGTTCTGTGGTTGCTGAAATTGAAGTAAGGAAGTAGGATGTTGTTTAGAAGGATCTGAAGTCCACATATCCTGAAGTGCGGCGGCAGCCATAGCTTGGTACACGTCTGTTTGATAATTCATCATTGAGGGATCAACCCTTGGCTGCATCCAAGGACTAACACCAATCCCCGGAAAATTAAGAGGTGGAAGACCTCTGTCCGTGTCCCGAAGCCACATTAGTGAAGAATTTATACCAAAATCATCATCCTTCAAGCCTGCTATGATCCATAGGGGAGAGTCAATCCGTTGGTGCACAAATTGCCTTAGAAGTGTAAAACTGCTTTTTAAGTTGAAAATAAATCAGGTCATTAATATTTTCAGCTCAAATTCGGCAAGCATACCATGGAATGAAGGCAGTCCTGGAGGCCATGGTCTCTTGAGCCTGAGGGGGAATGGAGATGGATACATTGGAAATGTTGTTAATGGCTCAATTTCCCATAGAGACACCCGGGGTTGCCTCTCTCCTGCTGTGGATTCATCCCAGCCAACCTGCATATCACGTCAAAACCATTTTTAAAACCCTTCCACAATCATTAATGAGACAGAAACTGTTTCCTAAGCAAGATATTGTTAATCTTTCTAATATAACTACATAACATAAATGAGATATCTCAAATTCTAGAAAACCTTGACTGAGCGCCAATGGGAATTTGGCCACCGAACAGAATCCAGGTCACTAATGCCAGTTATTGTGCCCATGTATCTGCATGAACATAAAGATACATATACAAATTAGTAGTGCAAACATGTATGAACACCACCTCTACAATCTGACTGACCATATTAATGTCAATCAGAATTTATTTTAACAACTTATTGAGGGTCAAATAATCATTCATTTGTGTTCATGTTTCCACTTCATCTCACTGTAACAAATTATAGACCATCAGTGAAAAAATAAAAAGGGCTAAGTGATGCCAAAGCAATTGATTTATTCCATCTCTAGATAAATGAATTAAAATTGTGTGCGCTGCATTTGATATCAATAAAGGATAATACTTTATAATGCCATTCACCTATATCTCATGTCATTGGAAACAAGATATGAATTTCAACTTACTTTAGAGAAGATCTTATGCACAGCAACAGTTAGAATAAAGCTCCACATTGAATTCTTTATCGGAATAAAACAATGAAATTCATTAATCTAATATTTATGACATAAATGCAGTGACCAGATTAATGTTTTCTATAGCTCACAGCCTCTCAGAATATTTGGCTCCCCAATTATATGTATACAAAAGTATGAGCAACTAAAAGCACCTCAAAAGAGAAAATCATAGTCGCCATTCAAAACAAGCCAAGAATTTTTCTACAAATACAGATTGCAGCTTATGTGTATTGAATTTTTTCAAATTTAAACCCTGTATGATTTCTCAAATTATATTGCATACTGATCTTCATTACCAGAATGTAGAAAATAAGAAAGCAAAGCATTTCTACTATCATTTTCAGTAAGTTACAAAAACATACCGGCGAACACTGGATTCTTCTGTTTCAAACAGCATCCTGAAGCGCATACCAACTGAAACTCGAGTATGATATACAGCTTTAACATACTTTGCTAAAGGTATGACAAATTCTGATGGGCTAGCTCTGAATTCAAAAGAAAAATAATTGTCAATTTAATTAAATATATCAGAACGTGAAAGTCTACAAATGTATGGCAGCTGTACCGTGGGTTATAAAAGATAGTGAAACGGCTATTAGTCGCAGCTGCATGAGCTGCAGCAGCAAGAAGCCCCAAGTGCATGCTATCACTTGACAAGACTGACGAAGGCATCACAGGTTGAGGACGATTAGCACGCCGAATGCCAAGAAGCAATTGATTCTTTTCATTCCTGTTGAAGAAAATACACTTTAATTAGACCAATTATTAGATAATTAATAATAAAAGTAACTGTGCTCAACATAATATCATTCAAGTCTGGATAAAAAAGCAAATAGCTAGAAGAAATAAGAAGCAACAACTCCCATAAATCCTGAACCACCGTAATAATCAGGAAGGCCATATGTCAATGGAAACCCAATTAAGGATCCCTCGGTCAAATAGAAACTGATTAAAATATTACAAACACGAAACAAGTTATTAGGATATAAGGAGAACGAACACAAATTAAGATAGTTAGAATATTAAGTTAGTTACTCGATGTATTATTTAGATATAAATAGGGGAAGGAAAAGATGAGAGAAAAGGACGTTGTAGATTGGGATTAGCCCTTTGTGAAGGGGAAACCCTTTGAGGATAGATTGCTCTCCTGTTTCTTGTTCTTTTCATTCTACTTAATAAAAATCTTTCTTTTCTTTATCTTTTCAATTCTTGGTTCCCAACAAATTCCAGATCTTCGAGGGAGAACCAGTGTTAAAAATGGAGGAGGCACAAAATTTGGGTCATATGGAAGCTGCCAGCATTAGTGGGGCATAAAATAGGTTGGATTGCAAGGGCTGAAAATTTCATTAATCAGTGTATTCATGAGCATGGATGGCATGACAATGCTTTGGTTCTATAATTGGTGCCACATTTTTGAAAGATTGACTGCCATGAAGCAACAATAGCAAACTGAGATGGAATCTTGCAGCAAAGAAATGGAGACTTCTCCAATTTTCTTGAAAGAGAGAACCAACAGTTTAGAGCTCAAACCATTGCTTCACAAGATATTGAATGAAGAGGGTGATCCACATTTGACTGAGCAAGACAAAAATAACATTGAGGGAAGTGGGTCAAAATGCATTGAAGCAGAGGCAAGTTCTCGGACAAGAAAGGTGGAACTACTCACCTTTGATGGAAGTATATGTTAGGGGAAACTGATTCAAAGAGTACCAGTTTTAAGTGTGATGGTAATCGAGAAACCAAGAATCAAGAATCACACGCTTTGTATAGCATGAGAAACCACAAACGAAGTGAGATTAGCAAGAGAAACAAAGATTATGATGGAGGAAGAAGTGAATGCATCAATAAATAAGGAGAAGAGAAATTAATTAAGAATTATAATATTAATGAGTTAGTTAGTTGAGGTGTTAGTTAGATATAAATAGGGGAAGAAGGAGACAAGAGAAAAGGATGTTAACTTTGTAGATTGAGCATTAACTCTTTGTGAAGGGGAAAGCCTTGGAGGGGAGAGTGCTCTCCTATTTATTGTTCTTTCATTCTATTTAATAAAAATCTTTCTTTTTCTTTCTCTTTTCATTTTAGTTCCTAACATACATCAATAAAAAGATTTCCCTATATTCTTTCTAATGGCCAAATGACATACAAATCATATGGCTTGGTTCAGGAGACAAATCAGCCAAACAAATATTACTGCCAAAGGCCAATTTCAACAGACATGATAAAAAACTTGGAAAGAGAGGAGCAATAAAGTACTTACCAGATAAACAGAACTGAATCACCAGCAACAAGTCTTTTAGCACTCACAAAGACACTCCATCCAGTTGTAAGTAGATGCCTTTTGGGCTGACCTGCAGAAAAAAAACACCAAATTCAAACATTACATATGGAAAGAGAACTTACTTTCGGCATCAGGCAAGAAACATATGACAGAAGCCATCCACTAAGAAACATACTGAAGTAAAAATTTATTAAGTATTTAAAGAAAAAATCATCTCCTACATTTGCGATGAAAAAGACGCAAGACATATCAGATTTTACAACCCACCTCGGAAGATATGTCTGAATTTCCATTCGTTACCATGCAAATCCCTTGCAATTAACTCTTGAGCAGGTGGCTGTTGCGAAAAGTCCTGTATGTCAAAATTACAATGTTAAAAAATTCAGAGATTTTATGAACAGGTTAAAAGTTTTAGAGCATAATGCCATAATATTTTACCAAAGGAGGAAAAACTTTTTCAGCTGCCCTACGAGGAACAGAAAATCCCCCATGAGTGCTGGTGTCACTGGCAGTCAGAATTTTGCAAAAGTAGTTTGTTGGCTGTTTACTTGGAGTGCCCAACTCTGCTGGAAGGTATGCCTCTTTCTGCTCTTGCTGAAAACGCGGTCACGGTCAAAAGATTGTATTAGAATCTGAACATAAAACCCACACAACAAGTTATCAGTTAGGAAAGAGAATCATACAGGACTCAGAGGTTGTAAAGTCATCTGAGCGTATACTTCATCAGTCTCGGTATCTGCCTGAATACAAAAGAAATGAACAAATTAGTTAAAAGAAAAAGAGAGTGCAGAAATCAGCATAGGGAGAATTTTAAAACAAGGAAACCAGTATAAATAAGATTATTACTGTAAAAAGAACAAATAAATAAATAAATAAATAAGCATTACATGCATAGTCACATTATGAAGTTGACAAATAAGCTGTGGTGGTAAGCTTGGATAATTGGGTATATGGCCATCCACTTCCCTGTTGGTAGACACAGCAACCTAAGCAGAAAAATTCTGATACTCGTTATGCATGTAGCTTATGCAGAAAAAGAACATAGATGTTATAAAGGTGCTGATAGTCTCAGGGTAGTTGGTGAAGATATTATATTTCTAATTTCTAAGAGCTGATTCATTAAACTGCAATAGTTTAAGACTAAAGAATTATGCTCAAGAGTGAGTTAAGCATTAGTATACAAAAGAGTCACTATACTGAAAGACTAAAGCCAGTTTTGTTATGAAAGTCTAGAAGTAACCCAGCCCTTAGATTTGCAGCCTAAAGGGTCATACAGACCAAAACGACAAGGCAAAAGAACCAATTCGTTTTATTACTTTAACATACCATAGTAACAGAAAATCTAGATAACACCCATAAGGATTTCTCCGTGCATGCTATAATCCAACTGACCTGTTCACTGTGACCTTGTGGAAAATATACTACACGGCTTCCAACAGCTGGTAAAGAAACAAGTGGACCAGCACATGCATGCCAAAGTTCTGAATCTAGAACTCGCTTTTCTCCTGCAAAAACCCATCCCAACGTCATGAATATGGTAGTTAAAGTTAATAACTGCCCCCTAAATGCCTCAAAGGACAAAATGGATTTTGGCACGTTGTTGACAGAGGCAAGATCTCAAAATATCAAAAGAAAAGTGGAGGTTGCTCAGCAAATTAAACGGGAATTCCTTCTCTGATCTCTTAGCTACATCAGAAAGAAGATAAACTGTAGCTACAAGGGGTAAATTTTCCAAATCACCACCTTAAAAAAAATCAAGGAGTCCCACCACCATGTTAGACATAAAACTGTATGTATTGAACACAAATCCCATAAGAATGAGGAAGAAACAACTAGCTCCCCCAAAAATAGAAATGGAGAATACAAACAGGGAGGAAATGGAAGAAAAACATATAACAAGACTACACGTACCTTCCTGAGGTGGAGGACTAAAACCTGCTGATGAAAGTTTCATTTCAGTAAAGTTTCAGCAATTTCAAACCTTAGACCCAGTCCCAAAATCAATGATTTTAAGCACACTCTTAAGTAGACCAATTTAGCAGCAATAAAATTCCCACAACCTTCACCCCAAACCAAACAACAATCCCTTTTTTTTCTTCTTTCCTACTCCACAATACCATTTTTCTTTTACCTTTACTCCTTCACCAACCAAAACAAATTTGAATCTAAACAAGACTCAAGCACCCAAGACACAAAATTCCTTCAACCATCAAAGAGACATGCTAATAAACTCAGAAATCCCCACCTTTTTCAATCCTCATCCAATACCAGTCTCACTACAATACGCACTTATTCTACTCCTACCCTTCATTCGATTCCAATCCTCTTCAACCCCCACCACCCCAAGTTCCAATCTTCAACCAAACACTTCATCCTACACCGCTTGAAGCACCAAGAGCAAGTAACCCACCAGTATCTTTTTTCTTTTCTTTATATATCACCAACAAAATCCGTAACAACTCGGAAAACCAAGCACAACCCAGAAACCAAACAAGCAAAGAAACTCCAAAAGCAAACAGATCTCAGCGAAAGGAGCTACAAATCCCAAAGGGTAACGGATCTCAGGCAAAGCCGGGAAAAAAAAAAAGCACAAGATGGACTCTGAATCAACACAAGCACGCTCTCTACAGCAGATAAAAAACTGAACCAAACTTGCAACTGAAAACGACCACAGTTACAAGCGTAGGTACTTGTTCCTTTTTGACGGAGCGGACAAGAAAACAGTGTGTAACACACCTCCTTTTAGAGATTAAAAAAAAGGAAAAAAAAAAAACGGGTCGGGTTTTGTTTTTCCAAGTTAATGGAAAATGGGTAGCAGTTTCGGCGCAGCGACTGTGGTCGTGCTACTACTGTTACTTTTCTCTTTCTATGCTTGAAAGAATGAAGACAGAAGCGCCATTGTTTTTGGGTGTTTTTTAAGGAGGAGAAAGAGAGTGTGTTTCTGTGTCAGATGATTTATCTTTTCTAGGGAGAGAAAAAGGGAAGAGGAGAACGTTTCACAGTTGATGGCATTTTGCTTTTTTATATAAATATTTATTCATTATTTCTTTATATCTAGTCAAGTATTTATGTACACATGTGAATGTGATATGACATTTTTTTTTTGGTGTTAAAGAATTAATGTGGAAATACCATCAGGGTTACCTTCACTGTTCTTTACTACAGCTGCCCTCGTGCAATTATTTTCCCTTTTTTAATGTGAAAATGACCGTTAATAATTTCTAGAAATTAATAGCTTTGAAGGTAAATAAGTCATTTTTACTCTTAAAAAAATAAAAAATTCAATTTAATCTTCACATATATAACAATTTAATGATAAAATACTTTTTAAGTTTTTAAAATTATATTTTAATAATATAATAATTTTAAAAATTAATCATAACATGTAAATTTTAAGACTTTCTACCATTCTGGAAACTTAATTAAATATTTCACTCTTTAAAAAACTACCCAAAACCTGATTTAGAGGACATTTTATATTTTTAGTGATTAAAATAAGTATTTTAATTTTTTTAAAACTAAATTAACATTCCAAGCATTTAAACAACAAATGAGTCATTTAGTTTTACTTTTAATGATTGCTGTAAAACTAAACTAACCCTTTAATTTCTGAGGTCAAAGCATTGAAGTGGGTTTACTTCATTTACAGCAGTAAACAACATGTTACTGCTAGAGTGAAGGTGAAAAACAGTGTAGAAAGTTGGCTTAGTCTAGTGGAAACAAAAAGAAGCTATTAGTTATATTAAGATTATTTATATGATGGCATTGATATTAATATTAATTATGAAGGAAGAAGAAAAGTAGGGTTGATTTAACATGCATGGAAGGTAGGATAAGGAGGAGTAGCAATAGCATGTTGAGGATCTTGAGCATCATTGGAAGGGAAGTTATTGGAGAAGCACTCATTCAAAGGTGGAATTGGGCAGCTTGCAGATGTAATTTTGTCAATGCAATTATCTGTTCCAACTCCGAGACTCAACCTGAACTCTCCATGCCCAATAGGCAATAGGTAATAGGCAACAAAGTCAAAAAGTGTCAATGGCCTTTTATCTTACACGAAAATCATCATTTCTCTAACATCATGCAGCACATGATGATGGTAAAAACTGAAAAAATACAGCAATGGAAATGGGGCAGAACCATGAAACACAGAACCTATTCTCTTGTTACTTCTTTTTCTTTTCTTTTCTTTTCTTTTCTGTTGTTAACTGTTGTGTTGATCTAGCAGCAAGAGATATATGTTTTTTAAGAGAGTCGGGATAAGTATATATTAATATATTTTCAAACCATTTTGTAAGTGGAGTAATTAAGTTATTTTAAAATTGTTTTAAATTTTTAATCTTAAACTTTTATTTTATTTTTAGTTAAAGATTAAAGGTGAGTTAATTTTAAAAGCATTAAATTAAAAAATTAAACTTAAGAGTAAACAATGACACTTACTTTTAAAATAACTTGATATATTTTAATAATAAGTTAAAATTTACTAAAGATTATAAAAATTATAGATTATACATTTAAAAAAAAGTTACAGATTTATAGTTTCAAATAGTATGACGTCATTTTCTCTTTAGTAGAGAATGGTTACAAAAATAAAGATTAAAATGGTAAGTTATATTTAAGTATACAAAATAGAATTTTAATTATTTTAGTTATTTATTTAAAGGTTAAACTCTAAGTTATGTATAAGAATATAAAATAAAATTTTAAAAAATTTAGTTATTTATTTTATAAATATTATGATCTCTTAAAAAAAATCTATCTTCTTTTTAGCTTTCTAAGAGTTAATTTTTATCCGTTTTCAAGCAGATTGTATCAGTATGAAGGTGATTATAAGAAGATAGGTTTTAAATTTTTTAGTTTTATAAACCTTTTATCTTGTTTTAACTTTTTAAATGTTTTGAAATTTCATAGGTTTAATGAGGATGAAAAAAGTGGTATTTCATCTGCATCAATTCCTGACCTCTTCCGATAAAACTTATCTACAATAAAAATTGTAAGCTTTTTTGTGCCCAAACTTGTTTATACATACCAATTTTAATAAAGCTTTAACACATAAAATAGAAGCTTCACCATATCGAAACAACTAACGTTCTTATGTAGAATAATATAACATGGTGTTCATGTTGAATTACTTCTTTATCATGCTAAGTTTTTAGATCATTTAATAGATAAAAAAATTATCTATTTTCCTTACAAATCTTTTACTTTTGTGAAATTCTTTAAAAAAATAAGTGTTTACTTTTTTATATCTCTCTTAGAGAGTTATTACTATAAATTTAATTAACGCGTATTTCTTTACTATAATTAATAGTAACAATTGTAAAAACTTGTGAAAAGTATAACTTATTATTACAAAAATTCTTACTAATTTGTCTCGTGAGAAGTAAAATGAATAAATATTATTAACCTTTTACAATATAATCCTTTTGAAAGTGAAAGTGAAAGAAGTAATCTTCTATATTATAATATAATCCTTTTGAAAAACACACAAGAATAACTAAACGTAACTTAATTGAAGTGAAATAAACTAGCATACTTTCATTATCTTTCATTATCTGTGCTATTGCATATTTTAGAAGTGTTTCAAAAGCATTTCTAAATTTTCTAACTATTTTCTATTGTTTTGAAAGTGAGTATTTTTATCAGTGGTTAATAATATATATAAGTTGAGTAAATTATGTTCTTTTACTATGTAGTTTCATTTTTTTAGTAATTAATAAAAATAACATTTGTAATAAATATAGGAATGATAATAATGATAATATCATTATCCCTATTTTAAAATTAAAAAAAAAAATCTGCACTGTGTTTTTATTTTCCTGTCAACTTACCTCCTTTTTTACTCTTTTTTTTTTTTTTCTTTCTTTCCAACGCTACCTATGAAGGCAATAGAGTTATTTTTACTTCCGAGTTCGTCGTAACTCAAAATGAGTTAATTCAATTGACTTGGATGGCAAATTAAAAATGTCACTCCAGCTCCATCTTCTAGCTTGGTAGATTAAACAAGTTATTTAATCAAAATATTTAAACGTTAAAAATAAAATAAAAAAGTAAAATATCATAACATAGATATGCAATAATAACGATTTATTAATTACTTATCAGCACATGTTGCTTTGATAATTTATTATGATATTTAATTCAATAATTACATTAAGAAAATAAGTGAAACCCAATTCAATCACCTTCATTACTCACTTCAGTGAGTTTAAGCAGTATTGTCCTATACTCCTAAATCAATTAACTTTTTACTTTTTAAGCTTCTTTTATCTGTCTTTTAATATTATTTTTAAAAATATATTTTTTCTTCGTCTTAATAAAATTGTAATACAATTTATTTTTTTTTGGTTTATTCATCATAATATATACGTGTGTGTGTGTATATATATATATATAAATTCATTAAAAACAATTGACCATAATAATTGGTAAAAGAATAATTGATGTTGTAAATTATAGTTAAATTACAATAAGAATATTTTTAAAATATGATAACTAGAAAGAAATGTTGAATTAAAAAATACCTATTTTGTTGACTTTAGATCTAGCTAATCCTTATGAAAGAAAAAAGAAAGTATTATGACGAAGTTGGAAAACAAAGAAAAACTTGTACACTCTACAAAAGGCCAAAAAGCTGAATATGAGTTCGTATATGGTATTAAAGCGTATATAAGTCAATTTAGTTTGCTCAGGATCATCCTCTAGAAGTCCACAAATAAAAAAGTTAGTTATAGCAAATTGGTTTTTATACATTTGTATTGGTTTACAAGTAATTGATATAAACAAAGATAGATTTAATTTTACATTTTATCATTCCATTATATATTTTATCAATTTGTAAAAAGAAGTAAAATAAAAAAACAATGTCATTTTACTATCACTTTTTCAAATGAAATGTTTTCACTTCGTTTAATTTTTTTTCGTGACACGTGTTTATTCCACTAGACATTTTACATGTACAAATTTAATGATAAAAGCGCGAAAAAAAACTTAGAAACAAAATTCGAAAAATCTAAAAAAAATGTAATTCTTTTAAATTATAAAGAAAAAATAAAAACAAGTTAAAAAAATTAATTCATGAAATATAAACCATATACACATATTAAGTAGGCTAGTTTATAAATTCACAAATCAAAATTGTCTAACTTTAAACTTCTTTCTCAACTATTACTACAAAAAAAAATAGAGAATAACATAAATCAAAAGTTGACACAAACAACTAAAAGCAGACACAAAAGTGTGAGTGTCGCATCGGCCAACAACTTATGTTAAACTACTGAATATTATTGCATTGGTCAACAAATCGACACAAATAGCATAAACCAAACTCATGCAAAATGAATGCATACAAAAATATTATTTTATGTTGCGTCGGTTTAAATGATACAAATAGATACAAAAATTATGTCAGTCGAGTCAGCGCAAAATCCAACGCAAGTTATATGTTTTTAATTGATATTTATGATGGCTAGGCCGACACAAAGGTTAAATTTTTTTAATAAAAGTTTGTTTGTGTTAGGTTGAATGACAAAATTTTAATAATCACCCACCATAAATTAAAAATATTATATAAAATATATAATTCTAAAAGTAAAAACAACATAACTTAAAAAATTTAATATCCAATTATTTATATCATTTTTTCTAGTAGTCGTGGTATGTAGTGTTCAATTTTTTAACCTCATATAAAATACCAATACACTGATGCTAGTAGAAGCTGGCTCACACAAAGTGACAGAATAAATTGTTTCGGTTCCATGCACAAAGCCCCTAGTCTCTATTATAAAAATGAGAATAACTTTGTTACAATATCCTTAAACAAAGAAAGTATACAATCAATCAAGTAACATTTAAATTAGCGTGAATCATAAATAACAATCTTGAATGTTTACATTATGAAAAAAAATTATATCATTACTTAATGGTTGATATTAAAATTATATGCTTTCACTAAATATCATCAGATTTATATATAATTAGCAACCACGTTCATCTTCAGTTTATAACCATTGACAATCTCAAACTACATGATTATTCAATCCTTCAAAATAATAGAAATAAAGAATTTCATCAGAGAGGAAAAGAGTAGTGCAATATTGTGTCCAAATTTTCATGGTTTCTGAACTCTTTAGAATGAAACAATAAATTTCATTCTTGCAATCAGCATGAGAACAAAATTAGAATCATGATGTTGGTTCTGTAAAGAACGTGTTTGAGAACCCGCACATAAGTAGAACATTAAAAATGGGCACTTGTTTTTTCTTAATAACATGCTTTTTTTTTCTTTTCAAAAGCTCTCAGAGAGCTAGACAGAAAAAAAAAAGATTGTGTTTTTCTCAAGCAGAAGCAAACACACACTAATTGTCTCAGTTCAACCTATCTTGAAAGTATTCAGAAGATCCATATGTCACAATCACGATAATAATAACTTGGATTCCAAAACCACAAACATAAAGCACAATAATAGAAAAAAATAGAATAATATTTCACTGATAATAGAAAAAGAAAATTAAAAAACAAATTTATACTTCATACAATAAATCTTGTAAAAAGTTGGAAAAATAATACTTTACTCCTCAACCCTAAATCCTCACAAGAAATTAGTAAAGACACAAAAACAAGGGTTGAGCAAGGTTTTGTTCCAATGGACTTACAGATGCCTAAGATAGAGTGATTTTTGGAAGGTTTTGTTCTACTGAGCCAACCAAACTGTGAAAACCACGGTGAGGGGACAGACCGAAAACGGAGTTGAGGAAAGTCAGGGACAAAAGAAATCTCCAATGGTAGCAAAAACCTACAAAAATCACAAAATGTGAAAACCTAGAAGTTAATACCCCATAAAAACGGAGATTAAATGACAAAATAAAGAAATAAATTGAAAATGAAGATAAAGCCTTTACCTTCCCAACCCAAAACGAGAACAGTGACAACCACCAGTGAGGGAGGATAAGGTGAAAGAACTGAGTGAACCCAACTTCGACAACCACGGTAAGGGGAGAGACGAAACGAAATTGAAGGAAAAAATGGATATGAAAGGCAATTGCAGGAGAAGGAAGCAAGTGCAGAGAAGAAAGGAATGGACACTGAGTTGTTCGGCGGAGACAATAGGGAGAAGAAACCAAGTGCGAAGAAAAAAGAAACTAAGTTGTGTAGTAGAAGAGGAAAGTGATTTGACCTAAAGGGTTTTTTTAAACACTTAACACTTTTATCTAAAAAAATTAAATTTGAATTAAAAATTTAATTCTAGAATATAATTATATAAATGACTAAAACATTGGTAGCTAATATTAGATACCAAATATCTTGACTTAATTGATCACTAAATTCAATTATGATATTTTTTTTTTAGTTATTTAGCAACCAAGACCTAATTTGGTGATTATTTTGGTCACAATTAGCAATCATTTTATTTGATAGCTAAAATTGGTGTCTAAATAGCTTTTTTTATCTATCGTTTTTCGGAATATTACACTATATTATGAATGAGGATGCATAGTAACATTCAAATATCGCTTTTTGATGATTTCAATATGATGAAAAGATGAGATTTCTCTTTTTTACACCAATCTTTAACAGTGTCGTCCTTTTGTTTGCTCCAATCTTTATTATTGACCGTTATGTACTATTTATTATGGAATACATGAGAATTATGTACTTAAGTTGCACTCAATTTGTTGTATACTTAATCTCTTCACTTTTGCACTTTGTTCATCTTCTTTGCTTCATCTACTTTAGACACCATTGTATGAGAATTTTATTTAAATAAGACTATTAGTTATTGTTTTACTTATTTTATGCATGTTTAATTTTAGGTTGTACTTCAAGATAATATTGGAGAAGAGGAGGAAACGGATGAATGAAGACTTATATCATAATTTTAATTACTTTGAATGACTAAAATTTTTGTTTAAGTATTTTCGGAATATGTAACACAAACACATTCAAATTGCATATTAAATAGATTTTTCTTAATATCATTGTTATTGATTTTTTCTTAGTATTATTATTATTAT
>Ga0123340_1003110_pt1 | contig 15393 bp, 10 predicted proteins | sample SirMexnodulemix_FD_89961 | JGI IMG/M metagenome (GOLD analysis project Ga0123340, IMG submission 89961) | Root nodule microbial communities of legume samples collected from Mexico - Siratro Mexico nodule mix | ecosystem: Host-associated > Plants > Roots > Nodule | place: Mexico: Nepantla... | reverse complement strand
TTTTTAACTTTTATATAAGCTAATTTTAATTTATAAAGAAATTAATTTTATTATTTTTCTTTTACAAAAATCTTTATATAAACTCACATAGGTAACTTAAAGTAATATTAACTTGGTGAAGTTCTCAAAAAGAAACCGTCCATAATAAATTCACTGCATAGTTTATTTTTTTTTTTATCCTAAATAGCAAAATTTTTCTTATAAATTTGAATGTTATAATTATTCACCTTAAAAGAAATATTTCTTTAGAAACATTCTAAATTTCACGACTTTAATTTCCTTTTCCTCCACTAACTTCTATTTTCAGTCATGTTAAATAATGAGTTTCATCAGCCCGAGGAAGATGCGTAGACAGATACAGTAGTGCAACACACGTCATAATCACAACTCAACTCATGCACGCATTACAAGAAAGAATGGAAAAAAAGAGAAGATAGCAATGAGCAAAATTGACAAGAAGAAAGAGGCAATTTTTTTCTTCACTATTCAATGTTATGTTCTTTTATCTTTTAATATATAATAATTTTAACTTTCTAGATCATCTGAATGTGTAATATCAGCTTTGTCTCAGTCAAAATTAGATATAATTACTGATAATGTTTAATCTTCTGGTACCACTAAATGTTGAGAAGGGGATAAATGTTTGTTTTGTTTTACTAATTTTCAAGACCCAAATTGAAGTGTATGAATGAAGTAATGCCTTGAATTAACACTCTTTGAAAGAAAAGTTATTGCATGGTGAGAAAAGGAAAATTAGAGTTAGAAAGTTTTACTTTTTGTTTTACATGACCGCGTGGAAGATTCTTTTTAACTGAGTTCTTTTAATTCTTTAAACTCGAATTTAAAATCTTTTGTTTAAAAATAACTCACATCCATTTGTCCAGTTACCAATTTAATACTTAGGTTTTATCAGATGTTTTGTTCAATATGTTAACATGACAATGACCGTAAATTTGAAAGGTAATATTATTTCTGTTTTAAAAATTTATATTTCTACGAACAATTAAATTGAAACCAAAAATTATAATTTCAGTATAATAATATTCATCAAAGTATGAGTCTATAAAAGGAAAACTTATATGACGATCAACCAACACGCATGAATGAAGACTAGAGAAAAGTACCGTGGAGATTATTTTAGAGAAAGTTGAGAAAATGTTTAATTTGATCTTTATTTCAACACTTATTTATAAACTAAATTTTTACACAGAAAAAAAGAAAATTTTAATAATCTACTTTCTATAAAAGAATAGTCTTCTAAAGACATTCTTCCTCCTTCCTTTTTCTAGCCATACTTATTGTAGTAGGTACAATGTTTGGTCTATCAGATGGTCCTTCACCAACAATATTTAAGAAATTCAATTCAATCAATTTAATAGTGTCAATTCAATCAATTTAGTAGTGTCATATCTAATATATGAATGATGTAACATTTAATTTCTTTTTAAGTTATCTCTCAATTCTTATATAGATGATACCAAAATTATAGCAAAACTATATGTTTGAGTAGCATAAAAATTTAAAAGATATCATCTTCTATATGTCTAAGAATTTCGAGCTACAATTTTAACTCCGTTTGATGTTGACTTCTTCTCCTCGGATTTTCTTCAATATTTATTTGTCATATTACTAAACATTACAGAAATTTTTAATTTTGTGCTTTTTTATTATCTTCTTTTCCCTTGGTTTGGTTAGGAGGAGGAAGCCTAATCCTCCTTCCTTATGTTTTTTTTTTTTAATAAATTCTTTTTCATTTTAAAAATGTCAATTATATTTGTAACTTTATGGTTGACGTGAAGTGTGAATTTTGATTAGGTTGAATTTTGGAAACTTTTGGTGGAACTATTTGCATTAATGAGTTTTGGCTATTAAAAAGTGTACAAATTTAATACCTAAGTTTTATCAGAATATGTCAATAGACACTTGTTTTACTAATAAAATTTTCTTGAATTTGATAAACATTTGTTCAATTAAGTTGACGTGAGAAGAGAATTGAAGAATAATAATCTTAAAATAACTAATGAAGAATGCACCGTTGAATGGACTTTGTAGATGAGTTTTGAACATAAAATAACTATTTACTCTTGGATTATTAGGCGACGACTTAGATTTAACTTTTTTACATCTATACTATAATCTATTTGGTATTAGACGATCTAGCACTACATTAGATGGTCTACACTAGAATTCTTTTAATTTGTTCGTAAAATGACAACGATCAACTGTCAAATGTATTTACAACCTAGACCATATAATCTATATATAGCCTAGACCGTCGAATGCATTTATAGCATAGATCGTATAATAGATATACAACCTAAACTATCTAATTCACATATAACATGGGTTGTCTAATAGTTATATAACAAAGATTATCTAATACATGACTTCAGTGTAAGAGATGCACCACTTGAATTTAACTTAAAACGAATCCAAAGTTGTGCCAGCATAAACTACTTCAAGTCAAATGACATTATAATAAAGTTATCCTATCCTAATAAGACTTCAGAGTACTCTCATTTTAACTAAAGACACTACTTTAGGATGACTTCATTTAAAATAAAAATATTTACTTTTAATTAACCTTAATTATAGACGTGTCATTCTCACAATGACTTTAACATTTCTATTAAAGTCGTGCCTAGTAGACACGATCCATTTACAGAATAAAGAAAAAGTCTTTCCATATTAGGAATTTCAAAATCAAGTTTTGAAATAAAATTCTTATAAAATTATTGCACAACTGTAAAAGTAGAAGAGAAAAAAGAGTAAGCCAAAAAAAATACATTAACATCTATGTTATAAATATTATATTGAATATTTTCTAAACAATGATAAGATTTTTAAATTAGAATAAAATACATTTTAGTTAATTAAGTGCTAAATTGAAAAAGTAACAGCTTCTTTTATCACTTAATCATAGCAGTTACAGACGACGAAAACAAGAAAACACAATGACTTAATAATTATAGGTAAAAGGAATATTTTCGACAAAGTTAAATTTTTGGAGCGTATCATAGGGGTTTCCAAAGCCAAACAACCATTATGTTTCTAAATCTATCGTTGACCTTCCTCTAGTGATAAACTTTCTTGGTTTTGTTTGCTCCACCAAACTGTGCGAGAGAGAAATGGAAGCAGCGTTTGCCATGATTCTGATGCTCATTCTGATACTTGTTTTGATATGGGCATGGAGGATCCTGAATTGGTTATGGTTCACTCCAAAGAGACTTGAAAGGCTTCTCAGAGAGCAAGGCCTTCAAGGCAATCCATATACGTTTTTCGTTGGAGACACGAATGAGTTTGCGAAAATGAGAAAGGAAGCCTTGTCCAAACCCATGAATCTCTTCTCTCACGACATAGTGTCGCGTGTGTCTTCCTATATCCATCACAGTGTCAACACACATGGTATGCTCGTCGTTCCTTTTTGTAGTGTCTTTTTGCAACTGTTGTTATGTCTTTCATTGTTCAGCTCTTCTTTTGTTTTGTTCAAGTACTGTGTGACTGAACCACCGACGGTAAGTTGCCTGATATTATAAGAATGTATCTGCAATTCAATATTACTAGATGTTTTTTTTCTCTATATGCTTGTAAAATGAGTAAAAGATGTTCGACCAAGGTTAAGGGTAAGTTTGGTACCGAGGAGAACAAATGATATTGATCTGGAAATAAGTTAAAAGAGTGTTTGGTAGAAGAGAAATAAAATGAAAGAAAGTTACAAGTGAATTTAGATGAAAAATAATAAAGTAAAGTAAGTTCACTATTTTTAAAATTTCTTTCCAATTCAATTCTTTTTCTGCCCCTCTAATTTTCTCTTACCAAACATCTCATAAAAGATAATTTGGACACTTTTCTCGTACGTAAGTAATTAACTGTGACTGCTGAGTGCCCCCACCAGGTTGACAAATTCCAAAAGCTACATAGTAGCTAAGTGGATTTCATTGATAAGCTAGCATTTCAAATTTTATTCGTTAGTTTTACGTATTTACACTTTTTATCAGCACCTATAACTCCAATTAGTTGTAGTTTGAAAAGACATTTGCAGCAGTACAAAGAAATCTCTGGGAGACATTTCAGACTGATACTAAACTTCTATCTGTTCAATTATATCTTTATATGAAAATTGTTCATTATGAATGAATTCGTTTACTGAATCTGTCACAATAACTTGAGATAAGACCAATTAGAATACTAAAACTAGTTAGAACAAACTACTTTGTACCGTGCATAATGTAATCAACATGTCACATCTTAATGATCATAATTTGGGGATGCCTGTCTTTACAAATGACGTGAAAGTAGGTTTATATTCAATCATCTAGAATATAACATCACATGATATAATGGATGAAGAAGAGCATTGGTGAACTTTCAAGGCATACAAATTTAAACTAATAAAGCAGATTAATGATCTGTTCCATTTTGCATAAGCCAAAAGGTGTAGGCGGGCAAGGTCTAAATATGCTTCGAAGGTCTAAAACACGAAACACAATTCCCAAAGGTATATGCTTCTATTCTTATAAATTATGTGCTTGGTCTTTTCTTTTCTTTTGGATGGGAAAGAAAGTATCGGAACATATATGACCGGAGTTTAGAATGAAATTGGGATTTACATGAAGAAAAAAAAGTACAAATATAGAAAGAGAGGTGGAAATTCAGGTAGGAGACTTGGTTTATGTGAAATTCAGGTAGGTACAAATTGGGATATTTGGCGTAACGGTCAACGAAAAAGCTTAGTTCCAAGTTGTATGGTTCTTGTGCTATGATTGAGAGGGTAGGGCTAGTGGCTTATAAGATGGAACTGCCCTTGAAGGCTAAAGTACATCTAATTTTCCGTATGTCCCAAATATAGATAGCAGTGACTGTTGATGTTTCTTGGAAACAATTCTCAAAATTCCTCTCAGAGGATGGGAAATTACAAGCTGCTGAATTGATCAAATGAAGTTCTTATAAAGTGGAATAATCTGCCAGACCATAAGGGCACCTACGAAAATTTTGAGAACATATGCAAAGTTTTTCCAGGTTTCCACCGGACAAGGTGGAATTTATAGGAGAGGGTGTTGATAGGCCCATAACTCGTGTATAGGAATATAGAGCCTCATTGACCCAACGATCAGGGTAAAGGCAGTAAGGTTTATGAGAATAAGGACATTTTTTATTGGTTCCTATGTGTACATCGTTCATTCCATAATGGGCCATTTTGAAACATAAGAAGGTGAACCAATATTTTTTTAGGATAATAGGAAAATACTCATTCTTTCTTATCTTTCTTCCCTTTTTTGTTTTCGCTCTGTGTTGCTAGCTTATTCTGAGATATTTGTCTCAAGATTGTAAGGCATGGTTTCTATTTCTGTATCATTCTATTTTGAATATCAGTCTGATACCTATCATTTTGCATTACCATGCATTGTTTTATCATGTTTATTTAGTTTGATCATTGGGGAGTATATGCTTAGAAATCTTACATATGAATTAGAAGCCTTGTATATGGTGTGCCATATTTATATCAACGAGATGAGTATATTTTGACCATACAAAAACATGCGTAGACAGTCAATATTAAAAGCTAATTAATGTACAGATTTGCTACGAGGGCCAATTTTAACGTCTATAGTATAGAAGGAGGGAAAAAAGGAGACTAGAGAATTTGGGTATGAGAGAAAAGAGAGGTGACAGCTTAAAGAGTGGAAGGCATAACTATATGGACAGATAGCATAGAGGGACTGGGAGGGAATGACTATGCTTACGGGTAACTGAATGAGGTAGGGAGTGAAAAGTTTTCCTAATTGGTACTGATGTTTCTCTGACCAAGGAGCTGGTCCTTCTCAGAATTGGGTCTTAATTTTCTGTTTTTTTTGGAGTCTTTCTATCGCATTGTACAAAGGAGTTCCCTTTGATTTCCATGTTTTTAATATAGACAATTCTAATCTTGAATTATTTTTGTCCCTTTTCATATTTAATTGAAGCACATTCGTATTGTTTGTTGATGGTATGTAGGCAAAAACTCTTTTATTTGGTTTGGACCGGTACCGAGGGTGACCCTCAGTGATCCAGAGCTAATCAAAGATGTATTAAACAAGACAGATGACTTCGGAAAGATTAGGATCAATCCACAAGTCAGGTTACTAGCTCCTGGGCTTGTAAGCCACGAGGGAGAAAAGTGGAGGAAGCACAGAAAGATCATCAATCCTGCTTTCAATTTGGAGAAGTTGAAGGTTGGTTTGTTTTTATTAGATATAGATTTTATATATTGACTAATTTGCCTTTCAAAAACATTAGGAAAACAACGTTATTTGTGTTGCACGTGTTCTTTTTTTTTTCATGTAAAAGTTATTCCACAAAAATGTATTCTCTTTCAAGTGAAATTTGTTAGTGTACAAGTAACATGATGGGAAGTTTGAATATTTACCCGCCTAGGATGACATGGAAATTTTAATACCTAGCTATTTCTTCGTTACACCTCAGGGTATGTTACCACTATTCATCAAATGTTGTGACAATCTTATTAGCAAATGGGACGAAATGTTATCTTTGAATGGATCAAGTGAAACGGATGTATGGCCTTTCCTTCAGAATTTGGCTTGTGACGCTATTTCTCGAACAGCATTTGGAAGTAGTTATGAAGAAGGAACAAGAATATTTCAACTCCTAAAAGAGCAAAATGAACTTACGATTCAACTTATGTTGAAAGTTTACATCCCGGGATCGAGGTAAGACTAATATGTATATTTGACTACTTGATAGAATTAAGTGATCAAGCATTTTGGATTATCTTTGTTTGACTAAACCAAACTTGTCATTCTTTGGTAAATGACATTGTGATTAGATAACGGTACTTTTGATTAGGAATCAAAGAAACTTATTGTTTACAACAACCATTTTACAAAATACTGTGAAATGATTATGTGATATTTCTTTACTTCAACTTGTAAAATCAAATTGTTTATCATGGAAAAGACCATATAGAAATATTTTGATATAGAAAAGAGAATTCCCTTCAAATTATGATTAATTTATGTTCACTCGTAGGTTTTTACCCACTGCTACCCATAGAAAGATAATCACGATTGACAGGAAAATAAAAGCTTCACTTATGGATATTATTAACAATAGAGAGAAAGCACTAAAAGCGGGTGAAGCAACTAAGAATGATTTGTTAGATATACTTCTCGAATCAAACCACAAGGAAATTCAAGAACATGGAAACAACAAGAATGTTGGAATGAATATTGAAGATGTTATTGGGGAATGCAAATTATTTTACTTTGCAGGACAGGAGACCACTTCATCATTGCTTGTTTGGACAATGCTATTATTAAGTATGTACCCTGATTGGCAAATACGTGCAAGGGAGGAAGTCTTACAAGTTTTTGGCAATCAAAAACCAGATTTTGATGGACTGAGTCACCTTAAGATTGTAAGTTCATATTATCATTTGATATTGAATAACTTGCTCTAAGTAATTACTAAGAATATTTTTGCAACAGGTTACCATGATTTTAAATGAGGTTTTTAGGTTATACCCTCCAGTAATTGGTCTTGCTCGAAAAGTCCGTAAAGATGTGAAACTTGGAAATCTATCATTAGTCGCTGGAATGCAAGTTTCCTTGCCAATAATTTTGGTTCACCATGATTGTGATATCTGGGGTGATGATGCTAAAGAGTTCAAACCTGAAAGATTTGCTGAAGGAGTTCTAAAGGCGGCAAATGGCATAGCTTCACTATTTCACTTTGGAGGGGGTCCTAGGATATGCATTGGACAAAACTTCTCCTTGATGGAAGCAAAGATTGCTTTGTCAATGATTTTACAACATTTCTCGTTTGAACTCTCTCCGACCTATACTCATGCTCCAACTACTGTGATTACCCTTCAACCCCAATATGGTGCTCAACTCATTCTACGTAAAGTAGAAATATAAATAAGCAATAATGATCTGGTACTGTTTGGTTCATATTTTACTCTTGAAAAACTTATAATGTAATAATATTTCAAGAAGATTGACACAGACCAACCTTTTCAAATAACTTGTTATTTTATTTTCTATAGTGTTAATGTGTGAAATCAAATAAATTTATCTATTTGTATGCATTCATCAAGATTTTAAACATTACAATGACAACACAATGTTAAATTGTTGTTGTTGACATTGACTCAGAAATCAAATTTGTAAAAGGTATATGTTGGCTGCTCTGTGGATCATATGATGGGAAACATTTGATGTGCCTATATTGTGTAGTTTGTCTAATATTGATTCTTAATGTCATTCTTGGAATAAAAGATACTAAAATTTTCAATATAAAGCACAATCTACGTTGATTATCTGAGGACACATGTATATTGTATTCAACATTTAGTTTTTTCTGTATCAATTAAAAATTGGGGCTTTAGGATTTTCAAAATACAAAACAAAAACTAAAACACACTACAAAATTGAAAAAGCCACTATTTTTTAGAAATTCAATTCCAAGTTTTAACAATTAATTTATTCAATTAATCAATTAAAATGATTATACGAATCTAATCAAATTATCATTCAATCTAATTTAAATGAAATTATCAAATTAAGATTCATTTGATTCCTAATTTAATTCTAAAATCAAAATGAAAATTGTAATCACGAAGTGCAAATCTAAAATTAGAAAAGAGAAGCACAAACTCAAAAGTTAAGAAATAACTACAAAACTCAATTCGACTTGTTTGTTATTGATTCCATGAATTGATCCTGAATGATTAATTCTCCATTGATGAAGAATAGAAAATGAAATCGAGAGGAGAAGGGGAAGAATCCAAATGAAAATTGATAGAAAAGAGAGAAAATGAGATGAAGAGACAATTCCTAAAATTAAAAAAATTAAATGATTTTTTTGTACAAGCTTAGAGCATATTTAGATTATATAAATGCTTTGAAATATGAAGTAAACATGGACCTCAATATGGATTTTAATTAGGTCCATAAGTCCAATTACAAAAGTTTAACCTAATACAAAGAAAATCCAATTTGTATAGGTTGTTTTACAAAATTACAACAAATATGTCTCTAGTTCAAAAAATTTATAGAAAATAGTAGAGAACTGGAAATCCATTAAACCACATGTCTATTTTGAAATCCTATAAATGTAAAATCCAATGCAATTGGAATCAACCAAAAGTAATATTTATAGAAAATGTTATGGCCATGACAGTGAGCAAAAGTTAGATGAAATAAAAGTACAAAATTAAATCAAATATGTAAATTATACCCAATTTATTACTACTAAAATTGAAAGAGTCCTCTTGTGTGTGTTTGTTCTTTTTGGATTGGAAATGGATGAAGTATTTGCATAAGTATTGGAAATAGAAGATGCACTTGTTGGAATGAAGATCAATCTGTGAGGCAATGAATTTATAAGAGGTGAGTCCAACTTCCAAAAATGTTCTAGGCTAGACACTCTTAAACAGATGCTAATATATATATAGAAGAACTCCAAAATAAGTGGACTGCAATTTTAACATAATTTCTTCACTCATTCAATGTTAAATTTACAAGAAGTCTAGGCACTTATTTATAATGTTTTGAAGTTGACCACATTTCCAACCTTATCTGAAAGTTTAAAATTCAAATTTAAATTCAAAATTAAAAAATCTCCAATTGCAAGTTGCCAAGGTGCACATCATGCTTCTTATGCTTTGCTGAAAAAAGCTTTCTATTTAGGAGCTGCCAAGTGGCTTGAAATCCTATCCATTGTCGTGTAGACATGTTGCAATCCATTCCTTGCATTAGTAGCCTCCAAATCAACCCTAAATTCCTCACAAGCCCTAACCTTTGTCCATGTTAGCCCTTATTCACGCCACTCCTCTATGCACTCTTTTTTTTTTGGCATTTTTTCCTTTAATTTTTGGCCCTTAGAGGAATCCCTTCATGGTTGAATTTGGGTTCAAACAGTTGTTTAGAGGCCTAAATAAGCTCAAACAAGCCTAATTCTTTGTGTCACTTCTGATGAAACTCTAACTCTGTGACCTCTTTATTTTTTGACTTGGGTCACTGGGGGTAGGTCATGAAAAAGGAAATGAGTTAACCATAGAAAAAATAAAACACATGGAAAGTGCTTTCACTGTAAAATAAAACTATAAATGTATGTACAAATATGTGGCATCGGTTACTAGAAAATTTTATCATTTGATAGTCCACTTACTAGTTAGTAAGTTCATGGGAAGCATGTGCCTTGAGTCATGGGTTTTATTCGAATGATTCATAAAGTAAATCACAAGTCTTGTTGAATATGTGTGGATATACATTAGAGTTCGTTGAGACCCTAATTGGACTACATTGTACTCTGTATTTCTTCAAGTTTCTTATAAGCTTTCTTGTGTTTAAAAATTTGTTCTAGTGAGGTTGTGCCTAATTCCACATTAAATTGGTGTAGTGAGTATAGATCTAAATCACGATGAGTTAAGATGATCACTGGAAGTAATGATTTCAGGTTATGGAGAAAGTTAGAAAGCTTGTACATGACAAGGTCTTCGGTGAATTGATTGTACTTGAAACCAGCATTGTACTCATTCAAGATGACTGGTGAAAAGGATATCAATGAACAATTAGAAGAGTTCAAGAAGATAATGATTGTTCTTGAGAATATCAAAGTAGAAATAGAAGATAATGATTAGACTCGATGTTGCTACTATGTTTATTCCCAAATGATGCTTGACTACATCGAAGAAAACTTATTATATGAAAGAGAGTCTCTCTCACTTTATTTAGACTACCTTAAGTTTGAAGGAACTTGTCAAGACCCAATTTCATCCGAAAAAAAATTAATAAAAATATATTCTTAATCAATGCTTGGAATTTAAGTTTGAATTTTATAATCTTTTGTTTTATTTTTGTTTTCATTTTAGAGAGGAAAAATACAAGAAAATATACAATTTAGATTTTTATCCTTCTTGTAGAAATATTTTATTTACTTTTTTAAAAATAAAATAAATAATAAATAATAAATAATTAATCATTTGATTTAAGTTTAAATGTTATTGTCTTTTTTAATTTTTCAAAAGAAAATAAAAGAATAAAATAAAATAGATTTTTATTTTATTTTTCATTTTTTTAGAATAATAATAAAAAATATTAATATGATTTAGAAAAAAATAGTAATAAAAATATGTTTTCAATTTTTTTGGATAAATATTTGAAAAAGAAAAGTTGAACTTGGTTTTATTTTAAATAATTTTAAGAAAAAGAAAAATTGGTTTTATTAAAATTAAATATTATAAGAACGTAAATTATATTTGATATTCTAAGTTCGTCCTCATTCTAATTTGTATATGATAATGGAGAATTGTTACGTAGTGCACACCCTCGAACCACAAAGAATCGATCAAAACCCATTAGAACCCAAAGAAAATCCAATAGAACCCAACATAACTCAACAGAACCTAACAAAATCCATTAGAACACATTATAACCCATCATAACCTAAACAGAAAGCATCATAACCTACACAGAACCCAAACAAAACTTATTAAGATGAATTATTCCTCCACCTCCATATCGTCTTCCTGCACCTCCATACTGCATCTGAAATTACTAACATGCCCTTAGTATAAAATTGAAAAGGTAGCATTGCCCTTCACCCTCATAATCCTTCATTTTCCTTCATCTCTATTCGTATGGAGATAGTAAGTTACAGTTAATATCAGTGGCGATGCCATTAGAAGTGATCAAATCAAATCAAATTGAATCAACAATTCAGAAGCTTCATATCACTAATACGACCACGAATTAAGGAACTGAAGGATAATACTGTGTCGTTTCTCATTTTCAGAGGGGTTACGTTTCCAAATTTTGTTCATGCTATTTCTGTTTAGTTCTTGCAGGAATTCATTTTCTGTGTGATCAGGATTAGTGTCTTATGGGGTTCTTCGTTACCACGCTTTGGCTTGCCCTTTCTGTTAAGTGAAAATGAATCAAAACTTTGAGTAGTATCTGAATGAGTAAGTTAATGGCCTTTCGATGGAACGAAATGTAAACTGAATGATACCTCATCCAGGTTACATGTTTTTTTAAAAAGTAAATCGGATGAGCTGTCATCCGGTCTACATTTTATTTTGAAATGTAAATCGGATGACACCTCATCCGGTTTACATTTAAAAAAAAAAAGTAAATCGGATGATGTCCACCCACTAGCTATCCGATTTGTAAATTTTTTTAAAATGTAAACCGGATAAGGTGACGTCTAGTTTGTAAATTTTTTTAAAATATAAACCGGACAGAGTGGCGTTCGGTTTGCAAATTTTTTCAACACTTAGTCACTCTTAACTAAAACCGAAATATTCTTTTGGAATGTAGCCACACTCTGATGACCATAACTTTACTCTTACGTAAAAGCTTTAATCATGATGTTCTTGGATTTTAATTAATAATAAACCCACTTTTTCAATTAATATTCATATAATTGGGTTTATTTTGACCTTAATTGTTATTTCTACTAATCTTGTATTTTTAGTGGAGTGGATAGTCTAACAGTTAAAAACATTAGATAGTCTAACTAGGCAGTCTAGTGATTACGGGTAGTAGATGGTCCAATGATTCATCAAAACATCTCAGCAACATCAAGATTTATAAAGATGAAGGTGTAAAAGATTCTAATGTAAATGCTTAACAGATTAGACAATCCAACTAGACAGTTGTCGGATCCAAAATTAAGATGGGGACGGTGATCTAAAGAAAAAGTAAATTAAAAAAATAATATAAAAGAAAAAGGAGTCGTCACTATAGTTTATTATGAAAAACTATGGAAAAATCAGGAAAGGAAATGGCCCGTGAGATTGGATTTGCATTCTGGAGTCGGTTACGTGTGGAGAAAGTAATAGTACCCCGACAAGACCCATCATAAGATGGTAACTTTAATCAAATCAGTAAAATGAGTTGGTTAATTAACATGTTTACTTTTTGCAAAAGAAAAACAAAAATGCAAATAAAAACAAAGAAAATATTTTTTTTTTATTTTTCATGCCCGACAACGATTGACCTTGCTCTTACGTATTTCCATGCATGATGAGAAATAAGGATTTACATAATTCTTTTTAGAAAATTGTTTATTTGGGTATTTGATAATTTTTAATTTTGAAATTTATATATATATATATATATATATTAAAAATTTTGAAAATTTTTTTATTAAGAAAAAAAAGAAAATAATAAAAATTGGAAAGAGAGTGAATGTGAGGGTGCAGTGGATTCCATAGGAGTTATTCGGTTCGGCTTGGCGTGAGGCGACAATAGGTTCTGCTTATTGACAAGCGATGACACTCAGTTAGGTTTAGTGAAAAACACACTTGGTTCACCTAGTGAAATGGGGCATTCGGTTCGACTTGGTAAAAGGCACTTTCGGACTTGGTAAGAGCATTACAAGAAAAAAGATATTTAGAGACCAACTTTTAACTACCAAATGAAATGGTTGCTAATTGTGACCAAAATAGTTACCAAATTGGATTTTGGTTGTTAAGTAACTACAAAATAGAAGTAATGATTGAATTTAGTGATCAATTAAGTCAAGATAATTAGTACCTAACATTAGCTACCAAGGTTTTAGTGACCTATACCATTAGATTCTAAATTAGTCTCTAACTTAATTAGATACCAATTTAGAATCTAATGATATAGATCACTAAAACCTTGGTAGCTAATGTTAGATACCAATTATCTTGACTTAATTAGTCACCAAATTCAATCATTACTTTTATTTTTTAGTTATTTAGCAACCAAAATTTAATTTGGTGACTATTGTGGTCATAATTAGCAACCATTTCATTTAGTAGCTAAAAATTGGTCTCTAAATAGTTTTTTTCTTATAGTAGAAGCACTCGGTTCTGCTTGCTAACAACCACTTAGGTTTTGTTTGGTAAAAGGTACACTCGGTAACGCACACGACTCGACTTAGTAAAAGGCACTTGGGTTCGATAAGAGGCACTCGATTTTGTTTAGTAAAAGGAAATCTGGAATCGGGTTCGATAAGAGGCACTCGGTTCTGTTTAGTTAAAGGCACTCGGGTTGGGTAAGAGGCACTCGATTTGGGTAAGAAGCACTCAGTTCTGTTCAGTAAAAGGTGTTAAGGTTCAGTAGAAGGCATTCAATTCTATTTAGTAGAAAGCACTTGGGCTTGGTAAAGGCATATAGTTCTGTTTAGTAAAATACACTCAGGTTCGACAAGAGGCACTCAATTAAAAGGCACTCAACTCGGCTACAGGGCACTGGGTTAAAGACACTCAACTCAATTACAAGGCACTCGATTAAAAGGCACTCAACTCGGTTACAAGGCACTTAGCTCGATTACAAGGCACTTGGCTAAAGGCACTCAGCTCGGTTACAGGACACTAGGTTAAAAGGCACTTAGCTAGGTTACATTGCACTTGGTTAAAGGCACTCGGCTCGGTCACAGGGCACTTGAATGTAGCAGCAATAAGCACTACGGAAGCACCTATGGTAGTATTACTTGGCTCGATGAAGGTGTAGTTTTTCATGGCGACACCAATGCGGCAAGGATGATCTTTGATGGTGATAACACGATTCTCCTGGGCAGTGGTGTGGGCTCCCAGCAGCATCAAGATTAGGGTTTAACAGTTAGGTCAGCCACAACTTGGGAAGTGATGTTGTTTCTCCTTGATGGTGGCACCATCGACAAAGAAGGAAATGAAGGCATGACAATTTTTCCTCTATTATTGTTTGCTTCTAGAATATTGTTTGTGTTGGCATTGGAAGTGTAATAGGGACTTGACAAGAAAGGGATTGCAGGCTTCACGATGAAGGGATTGTACTTGATAGTGGCGATGACCACCACGTCGGTTGGGGTTAGGCTCTTGACTTGAAGAGGTTAGGTTTCTTCTCCTCTTTCCTTGCTTTACTTTTATTCTACAATTCATTATTCCGTTTGCTTTCTGGTTCAGGTATGGAGATGATATTGAGGGAAGAATATTAAAGGGTTGAGAGGGCTTAGTTTTGGGAACCAGAAGTTTGAGGCTTCTAAAGGTTGCTGTCGCAGTGTTAAAGTAGGGCGGAAACATGAATGGATAATGCATGACGCTTTCAAAAATCAAAATGAAGCAACAAAACAGTAAAACATAGCATTTGTGCAACATCACATTTCGAAAGACAATGAAGATTCATACCTCTTTGTCGCTTAGCTCTTCTATTTTGTGTTGCCCTTATCTTTTCTTCTTCTTCCAATTATTGTATTATTCTTTTCCTGCTTCTGATTTTTATTTTTGCTCAGGTTCTAAATTGTTTCATACTCAATTAATTTCTTTTAAGCTGGATTTGAAGAGTGAGGGTGAGCGTATATATGTGTAATTGTGTGCGAGCAGAGCTAAAAGCAAAAAAAAAAAAAAAACCTGATTATTGAATAAAATTTCCCTTTTTTATT